>ERZ832973.7-NODE-7-length-258218-cov-30.593063_pt1 | contig 258218 bp, 221 predicted proteins | sample MGYA00519950_ERZ832973 | MGnify/ENA primary metagenome ERZ832973 (study PRJEB31850, sample SAMEA3708734) | human gut metagenome | biome: human gut; feature: human-associated habitat; material: faeces | place: China | collected 2014 ... | reverse complement strand
ACAAGGTAGCCGTACCGGAAGGTGCGGCTGGATCACCTCCTTTAAAGAGAGTCAGCCTTAAAAGGCTCTGACAAGTACTTTCGGCGTTCACACTTATCGAGTTGTTGAATTCGATTTACCGATCTTTAAAAATTTGGAAAAGTAAAGCAACAGAAGCTGCTGCTTTCGAAGGGTTGAGATGCTCTTTGAAGGCGCAAAAAGGCAGCTTCAGGGTTGTGATTGCATTCACGAACCGATTCATTGAAGTTCTTCAAGAACCGACATGATTCAAGAGAATACAGCGTTATAGGTCGTCTTGTACTTTGAAGACAAAAGGCTTCAGAGTTATAGGATCAAGCGACTAAGTGTATGTGGTGGATGCCTTGGCGATTACAGGCGATGAAGGACGTCGCAGCCTGCGAAAAGCCGTGGGGAGCTGGCAAGCGAGCACTGATCCACGGATGTCCGAATGAGGGAACTCACCCGCAAGGGTATCTTGAAGTGAATACATAGCTTCAAGAGGCGAACGCAGCGAACTGAAACATCTAAGTAGCTGCAGGAAAAGAAATCAACCGAGATTCTGAAAGTAGCGGCGAGCGAAATTGGAAGAGCCTGCAAGTGATATTGAATTCGATACTGGAACGGTCTGGAAAGTCCGGCTACAGAGGGTGATAGCCCCGTACGGGAAATTGGGTTCAAGGTACTGAGCTTGCGAGAAGTAGAGCGGGACACGTGAAATCCTGCTCGAAGATGGGGGGACCATCCTCCAAGGCTAAATACTCGTAATCGACCGATAGCGAACCAGTACTGTGAAGGAAAGGCGAAAAGAACCCCGGGAGGGGAGTGAAATAGATCCTGAAACCGCATACATACAAACAGTAGGAGCCCGCAAGGGTGACTGCGTACCTTTTGCATAATGGGTCAGCGACTTACGTTCAATGGCAAGCTTAACCGAGTAGGGGAGGCGCAGCGAAAGCGAGTCCGAACAGGGCGACATGAGTCGTTGGGCGTAGACCCGAAACCAGATGATCTATCCATGGCCAGGCTGAAGGTGTGGTAACACACACTGGAGGGCCGAACCGACTAGTGTTGCAAAATTAGCGGATGAGCTGTGGATAGGGGTGAAAGGCTAAACAAATCTGGAGATAGCTGGTTCTCCCCGAAAACTATTGAGGTAGTGCCTCGTGTATGGCTCCAGGGGGTAGAGCACTGTTATGGCTAGGGGGACATGGCGTCTTACCAAACCATGGCAAACTCCGAATACTTGGAAGTCTGAGCACGGGAGACAGAGCACCGGGTGCTAACGTCCGGACTCAAAAGGGAAACAACCCAGACCGCCGGCTAAGGTCCCTAATATTGACTAAGTGGAAAACGAAGTGGGAAGGCTAAGACAGTCAGGAAGTTGGCTTAGAAGCAGCCATCCTTCAAAGAAAGCGTAATAGCTCACTGATCGAGTCTTCCTGCGCGGAAGATGTAACGGGGCTAAGTCAATAACCGAAGCCGCGGATTCGCAGCAATGCGAGTGGTAGGGGAGCGTTCTGTAAGCCTGCGAAGGCGGATCCGCGAGGACCGCTGGAGGTATCAGAAGTGCGAATGCTGACATGAGTAACGTTAAAGCGGGTGAAAAGCCCGCTCGCCGCAAGCCCAAGGTTTCCTGCTCTACGTTCATCGGAGCAGGGTGAGTCGGCCCCTAAGGTCAGGCTGAGAAGCGTAGCTGATGGGAAGCTGGTTAATATTCCAGCACCGATTTCAAGTGCGAAGGGGGGACGGAGTCCTGAAGGTCATCCGGGTGTTGGATATCCCGGTTTACGAGCGTAGGAGGTTGACAGGCAAATCCGTCAACGAATCTCCAAGGCGAAGGATCGAGGTTGAGAGATCAACTGAAGTGACTGAATGGGCTTCCAGGAAAAGCCTCTAAGCGTCAGCTTGGAATTGACCGTACCGCAAACCGACACTGGTGGGCGAGCTGAATATGCTCAGGCGCTTGAGAGAACTCAGGAGAAGGAACTCGGCAAATTGACACCGTAACTTCGGGATAAGGTGTGCCTTTGTAGTGTGAAGAGAGAAACACTCCGAGCATGAAGAGGCCTCAGAGAATCGGTGGCTGCAACTGTTTACTAAAAACACAGCACTCTGCAAAGATGAAAGTCGACGTATAGGGTGTGATGCCTGCCCGGTGCTGGAAGATTAATTGATGGGGTGCAAGCTCCTGATCGAAGTCCCAGTAAACGGCGGCCGTAACTATAACGGTCCTAAGGTAGCGAAATTCCTTGTCGGGCAAGTTCCGACCTGCACGAATGGCATAATGATGGCCACACTGTCTCCTCCTGAGACTCAGTGAAGTTGAAATGTTTGTGATGATGCAATCTCCCCGCGGCTAGACGGAAAGACCCCATGAACCTTTACTGCAGCTTTGCATTGGACTTTGAACCGATCTGTGTAGGATAGGTGGGAGGCAGTGAAACTAGGACGCCAGTCTTAGCGGAGCCAACCTTGAAATACCACCCTGATTTGTTTGAGGTTCTAACCTAGGAGCGTAATCCGCTTCGGGGACCGTGCATGGTAGGCAGTTTGACTGGGGCGGTCTCCTCCTAAAGGGTAACGGAGGAGTGCGAAGGTACGCTAGGTACGGTCGGAAATCGTGCTGATAGTGCAATGGCAAAAGCGTGCTTGACTGCGAGACCGACAAGTCGAGCAGATACGAAAGTAGGTCATAGTGATCCGGTGGCTCTGCATGGAAGGGCCATCGCTCAACGGATAAAAGGTACTCTGGGGATAACAGGCTGATACCGCCCAAGAGTTCATATCGACGGCGGTGTTTGGCACCTCGATGTCGGCTCATCTCATCCTGGGGCTGTAGCCGGTCCCAAGGGTATGGCTGTTCGCCATTTAAAGAGGTACGTGAGCTGGGTTTAAAACGTCGTGAGACAGTTTTGTCCCTATCTGCCGTGGGCGTTGGAAGATTGACGGGGGCTGCTCCTAGTACGAGAGGACCGGAGTGGACTCACCTCTGGTGTACCGGTTGTCACGCCAGTGGCATCGCCGGGTAGCTATGTGGGGAAAGGATAACCGCTGAAAGCATCTAAGCGGGAAACCTGCCTGAAGATAAGTCTTCCTGGAGGCTTTGACCTCCCTGAAGAGTCGTTCGAGACCAGGACGTTGATAGGTTGGATGTGCAAGCGCTGTGAGGCGTTGAGCTGACCAATACTAATTGCTCGTGAAGCTTGATCCTATAACCGTGAAGCCTTGAACAGAAAGTTCAAAGAAGACTTCAAGCGAATTGGATGGTGACTGCATCGCAGCCCGAAAGAAGAGTGCTTTACTTTTCCTCCCCCTTTAAGCCTGGTGACCATAGCGTGGCGGTCCCACTCCTTCCCATTCCGAACAGGACAGTGAAACGCCTCTGCGCCGATGATAGTTGGTTGTATTTCCAGTGAAAGTAGGTCATCGCCAGGCTCCCTATACGAACCCCTGCAGATTCCGGTCTGCGGGGGTTTTCGCTTCTCTGAAGCCGATAAAAAAGCCCGGCGCAGACTTGATGCATGCGTCGGGCTCGCAGGGGAGCAGTCTCTTAGGCTTGAAGCTCAGACTCGGGCACGCCTGCATCGCGGCAGGTTTTGATGATGCCAGCCCATTCGCCGTCGGAAATTTCCACCCCGTGGGCCTCACGGTCCGCTGTGCGGATGCGTTCGATTTCGCCCGGCATCAGAACCGGGTTTTCGGGATTGGGCTGCGGAGAAGCCTTGACGTAGTCGATCATGGCGTCCATCTCTTCCTTCATCCAGGCGATATCGCAAAGCGCAGCCGGGTCAATCACGAAAGAGGTCATGTTGTTGACGATCGCACCGTCGCGCGGGTGCTTGTCAGCAATCGTTCCGCCCTTGGAGAGCAGGCCGGCAAGGAGTTCGCAGGCAAAGCAGAGTCCGGCGCCTTTGTAGCGGCCCATCGGCATCAGCGCGGCGCGCGGTTCACGCCACATTGGAGCCGGGTCCGCCGTTTCGTTGCCGTTGCGATCAATGATCACCGGTTCATCAAAGTGCTTTCCGGCGAGGAAGGCAACGCGGGTTTTGCCCATGGCCACGATGGAGGTTGCAAAGTCGAGGATGAATCGGCCGTGGTTGTTGGCTGCCGGAATGGCACAGCAGAAGGGATTCGTGCCGAATCGGGCATCCGCGCCGCCGTAAGGCGCCACAAGCGGATCAAACTGATTGACGTTCACAAAGTGCAGACTCACCATGCCGGCATCAGCGCACTGTTCGCCGTAGGTGCCGATGCGCCCAAGGTGACAGGTGTTGGCAATGGTGTACATGCAGATGCCGTTTTGCTTGGCGCGTTCGATGGCTGCATTCGTGGCTTCGAAGCCGACGCGCTGACCATATCCGCGGTCACCGGAAAACTGCAGAATCGATCCGGCATCCTTGACGAGACGAGCCGGCGTATTGGATTTCAGACGGCCGTCTTTCTGATAGAGGGCATACATGGCGATCATGCCCACGCCGTGGCTGTCATGACCGCGAAGGTTGGCGTTCGTTAAATGGTCGGCAACAACGCGGGCTTCGTACGGGGTGCTCCCTGTGGCTTCGAGCCAGCGTGCGGCAGTATTGAAGATCTCTTGAGGTGAGTGGCGCATGCGGCCCTCCGGTTGCTTTGAATAATGAAGATGCGCGGTAAACCTGAGCGCAGATTATTCATTCTAGGAGGAGCGCAGTCCGTGTTGGTCGTAATGGAACTGAGCCGTGTCAAAGGACTCGAGAGGATTGACGGCGAGAAGCGGCCATGCCAATGAAAAAAGGGAGCAGTGCATGATGCACGCTCCCTTTGAAATTTTTGGCTCCCCGAGCTGGGTTCGAACCAGCGACCTGCGGATTAACAGTCCGTCGCTCTACCGACTGAGCTATCGGGGAATCAAGACTGCAAATTTTACGGAAGCCCGGTTAGAGTGTCAAATTTTCAAAATAATACAAATGTTACTAAATGTAAAATCAGAAAAATCAAATTGTTGGAAATTCTCTCTGCAGCGGTAAGGTGCACCGTAGAATTGCATTTCAAGAGATTGTTCCGCTTTTTTGCAGCATCAATGCCGACTTACGCCTACCCCAATTCGCCCTTTGTGCTTCATGCTCCATTCCCGCCTGCCGGCGACCAGCCGGCCGCGATTGATGCGCTCTGCGCAGGCATTGAAAACGGTTTGATGAATCAGACGCTTCTCGGCGTGACCGGGTCGGGCAAAACCTTCACGATGGCCAACATCATCGCTCGTGAGGGAGTGCCGGCCATCATCTTTGCGCCCAATAAGACGCTGGCCGCGCAGACCTATTCCGAGATGCGCGACTTCTTTCCTGAAAACGCAGTGGAGTATTTCGTTTCCTACTACGACTTCTATCAGCCCGAGGCCTACGTTCCTGCACGCGACCTCTTCATTGAAAAAGATGCTGCGGTGAACGACCATATTGAGCAGATGCGTTTGGCGGCAACGAAGTCAATCCTCGAGCGCAGAGATACGATCATTGTGGCAACCGTGTCGGCTATTTACGGCATTGGTTCGCCCGAAAGCTACACGACCATGCGCATGATCCTGCGTCAGGGGGATCGCCGCTCACAGCGCCAGCTGATCAACCAGCTCGTGAAAATTCAATATAAGCGCAGCGATATGGAGTTCAATCGCGGTACTTTTCGCGTGCGGGGCGACACCATTGACATTTTCCCGGCTGAACATGCAGAAACTGCCGTACGGGTAGAGCTTTTTGACGATGAGGTGGATACCGTTTCGCTTTTTGATCCGCTCACGGGCAAAGTGGTGCAGAAAGTCCAGCGTTTTGTCGTCTATCCGGCGAGCCACTATGTTACGCCGCGCGACGAAATCGTGCGGGCTATCACTTCGATCAAGGCCGAGCTGAAAGAGCGCGAGGCGGAGCTCTTAAAGGACAATCTCCTCGTAGAAGCGCAGCGTTTGGAGCAGCGCACCAATTTCGATCTGGAAATGCTCGATCAGGTGGGGTTCTGCAAAGGGATCGAAAACTATTCCCGCCACCTGACTGGTCTCGCTCCCGGTGCTGCGCCGCCCTGCCTCATTGACTATCTGCCCGCTGATGCGCTGATGTTCTTTGATGAAAGCCACGTGATGATGGGGCAGCTCGGCGGCATGTACCGCGGTGACCGTGCGCGAAAGGAAACGCTCGTGCGCTACGGCTTCAGACTGCCCTCGGCGCTCGACAACCGGCCGCTGAGGTTTGATGAGTTCGAGAACAAAATGCGTCAGTCAATTTTCGTGTCGGCTACGCCCGCGGAATACGAACTCGAACGCAGTCAGGGTGAGGTGGTCGAGCAAGTCGTGCGTCCGACAGGCCTGGTTGATCCGGCGGTTGAAGTCCGGCCGGCAACGACACAGGTGGACGATCTTTTGTCTGAAATTTCCGAAACGGTGAAGCGGGGCGAACGCGTGCTGGTGACGACGCTCACCAAGAAAATGGCGGAAGATTTGACTGACTTTCTGTCCGAAGAAGGCGTGAAGGTGAGGTATCTCCACTCGGATATCGACACGGTCGAGCGTGTGGAGATTATCCGGGATCTCCGAGCAGGCAAATTCGACGTTCTTGTCGGCATTAACTTGCTGCGCGAAGGTCTCGACATTCCGGAAGTTTCACTGGTGGCTATTCTCGATGCTGACAAAGAAGGGTTCCTGCGTTCGACTCGCTCGCTGATCCAGACCATCGGCCGTGCTGCGCGTAATCTGCATGGCCGTGCCATCCTCTACGGCGACAAAATGACCGATTCGATGAAGGCAGCGCTAAACGAAACCAATCGCCGCCGGCAAAAGCAGGAAGACTTTAATCGTGAGCACGGCATTGTGCCCCAGGGCGTAAAGAAGGCGGTGCGAGAAATCATCGACGGGGTTTACCGCGGTCCTGATGTGGCGCCCGCGCCGTCAGCATCCGACGCGCTGCCGATGGACGAAAAAACGTTGTCAAAGCGTCTGCGCGAGCTCGAAGAAGAAATGATGAGTTATGCCAAGAATCTGGATTTCGAAAAGGCTGCACGCGTACGTGAAGAGCTGATGGCATTGAGAAAACAAGCATTCGGCGCTTCGGCTCCAGCCTGAACTTCTCACAATGGAGTCTATGAATTTTCAGCAAGCTAGCGTAGGATAATGCACCGTGGGGAGAACCTTGCCCTGCGCAGACCTTCGCCCGATTCTGGGATTTTGGTGAACGGACAACAAAATGAACAACAACCAAGCGATCAAAATTCTTTTTGTCTGCACGGGAAATGTTTGCCGCAGCCCAATGGCTGCAGCCATCTTCGCCAAGAAGGCGAAAGAGGCAGGTTTTGAAGACGTGATGCTCAGCGACAGCGCCGGTACGAGCGATGCTCATGAGGGCGAACCTTGTGACGCCCGCGCCGTGCTCACCTGCCGCCGCCGAGATGTACAGCTCGCCGGACACCGTGCTCGTCAGATTGAAGCGAGCGACTTCGAAAAGTTCGATTTAATTTTGGCCATGGACTGGGAAGTGCTCACTGAACTTCAGCAGCGCGCGCCCGCCGCCATGCGCCACAAAATTCAGCTCCTCATGCGCTACGCCAACGACATTGACGAAGCGATCGTGCCCGATCCCTACTATGGTCTGAACGAAGGATTTACGCGCGTTTACGAGTACTGTTCGGATGCGTGCGAGGGGATCATCGAAAACTTCGAAAAGAAGGCCAAGCAGCTCCTGGCTACCCGTGCCGCATCTTCTGCGGCAAACGCTCAAGCCTCCTGAAGGCCGTATTGCAAAATACCTCCCCATCTCGGCCTGTAAATCTCAATCAATCGGTGTAAGTCAGAATAAACTCAAGCACTAACCCTAATTTCTGACTTGATCACTCAGGATTGTTGGCGTAGAATCCGCTCACAAAATTGACAAGAACAGTCAGGATTGAGCGGCTGACCTGCCTCCCTAGCGAGAATCGTCGGCCTCTGTTCGATGGGAGACGAAGTTGAAGCTGACGACTAAAGGCCGTTTTGCCGTTACCGCCATGGTCGACATCGCCATGCGTGCTCGTGAAAGCGATGCGCCGGTGCCGATTGCGCAGGTTGCGGAACGCCAGAAGATTTCGCTCGCGTATCTCGAGCAAATCTTTTGCCGTCTGCGCCGTGCCGGGCTCGTTGAGAGTACGCGCGGACCGGCAGGCGGCTACAAGCTTTCCGAGCCTGCTTCTCAAATCACCATCGATCGCATTGTTTTGGCTGTAGACGAGAACATGGACACAACGCAGTGCCGCGGTGAAGGCACCTGCCTCGGCGGGGCCGCCTGCCTCACGCATCACCTCTGGGAAGAGCTCAATTCTGTTATTGAGAGCTTCTTGGCGAGCCGTTCGCTCGAATGTCTCATTGAGGAGCATGAGGCGCGTGAAGCCGCAGAGGCCGAGAGCAGCGCTTCCGTGAGTATTCCCGCTGTCATTCCCGTGCGCAAAAGCGCTTGAACCCGATTTCCCCTTGCATACTTTGGACTTTCAGTCATGAAGCTTCCGATTTACCTCGACTACTCCGCTACGACGCCGTGCGATCCCCGCGTGGTCGAAAAGCTCGTTCCCTATCTGCACGATCATTTTGGGAACCCCGCCTCCCACAGCCACAGCTACGGCTGGGAAGCCGAGAAGGCCGTTGAAGAAGGCCGCACGCAGATTGCTGCGCTGATCGGCGCGGATCCGCGCGAAATCGTATTTACGTCCGGCGCAACGGAAGCTGACAATCTGGCAATCAAGGGTGCAGCGCACTTCTATCGCGACAAGGGCAAGCACCTTATTACGGTCAAGACCGAACACAAGGCCGTGCTCGACAGCATGCGCCACCTCGAAAGCGAAGGCTACGAAGTGACGTATCTTGACGTTGACGAAGAAGGCATGATCCGCTGGGATGACTTGGTCAATGCCATTCGCCCGGACACCACGCTTATCTCGGTCATGGCGGTGAATAACGAAATCGGCGTCATTCAGGATATTGCCCGTATCGGCGAGCTCTGCCGCGAGCGCGGCATTGTCTTTCACTGCGACGCTACGCAGGCTGCCGGCAAGATCGACCTTAATGTGGACCATCTGAAGGTCGATTTGATGAGTCTTTCAGCACACAAGGTCTACGGTCCCAAGGGCATTGGCGCACTCTACGTTCGCCGCAAGCCGCGCGTGCGCATTGAGTGCCAGATGCACGGCGGCGGACACGAACGCGGCATGCGTTCGGGGACGCTGCCCACGCACCAGATCGTCGGCATGGGCGAAGCTTATCGCCTTGCCCGCGAAGAAATGGCTGCGGAAGTGCCGCGCATCAAGCGCCTTCGCGATCGTCTCTGGGAAGGCATTCAGAAGAATATTTCGGATGTCTACCTCAACGGTTCCTGGGAGCACCGCGTCTGCTTCAACCTCAACGTGAGCTTTGCGTTCATTGAGGGGGAAAGCCTCATGATGGCGGTGAAGGATCTGGCCGTCTCATCGGGGTCGGCCTGCACGTCTGCGTCGCTCGAGCCTTCCTACGTGCTCCGCGCGCTCGGCCGCGATGCGGAACTGGCGCACTCGTCGATTCGCTTCACGCTTGGACGCTTCACGACGGAAGAAGAAATTGACTACGCCGTTAAGTGCCTCACTAAGGCCGTGAAGGATCTTCGCGAAAAGAGCCCGCTCTGGGAAATGCACCAGAACGGCGAGGACATCTCGAAGGTCGAGTGGGCCGCGCACTAATTCCAGTAGTTCAGAACATTAATTCAACATTGATGAAGACCCTCTTCCGGGAGCAAAGGCTCCCGGCACCGTCTTCCGGAGAAAGAGAATGGCCTACAGCGATAAACTGATTGACCACTTCGAACACCCCCGCAACGTCGGCACGCTCGACAAGAACGCTCAGGACGTCGGTACGGGCATGGTGGGCGCACCCGCCTGCGGCGACGTTATGCGTCTGCAGATCAAAGTCAATCCTGAAGGCGTCATTGAGGACGCAAAATTTAAGACCTATGGCTGCGGCTCAGCCATTGCGAGCTCTTCGCTCGTCAGTGAATGGGTCAAGGGCAAGACGCTCGAAGAAGCCGGCAAGATCACCAACGCTCAGATCGCCGACGAGCTTGCGCTGCCGCCCGTGAAGATCCACTGTTCAATTCTGGCCGAGGATGCCGTCAAGGCCGCCATCGCCGACTACCGCGCCAAGCAGCATCCCGCTGAGCAGGATGCCAAGAAGGAATAATCATCATGTCCGTTACGCTTACTGAAGCCGCTGCCAAGCACGTGCAGAAGTATCTGGCCCGCCGCGGCAAGGGCGTTGGCCTGCGCTTGGGCGTCAAAACCTCCGGCTGTTCCGGCATGGCCTATAAGCTCGAGTTTGCTGATCAGGTCGAACCCGACGATAAAGTTTGGGAAAGTTTCGGCGTGAAGGTGCTCGTTGACGAAAAGAGTCTGCCGTATTTGGACGGCACCGAGCTCGACTACACGCGCGAAGGCCTGCAGGAAGGCTTCAAGTTCCACAATCCTAATGAGAAGAGCCGCTGCGGCTGCGGCGAGTCCTTCCAGATCTGAGGGCTGATCGGTCATGGCTCAGATGACGCCTTTTGAACTCTTCGGCCTCAAGCCCGCCTTCAAAGTGAATTTGGAGGCGCTGCACGCCGCACACGAACGGGCCATCCTGCAGGTGCATCCGGACCGTTTCGCAGACCGTCCGGCTGCCGAGCGCCGTGTGGCAGAACAATGGGCTTCGCGCATCAATGAGGCCTATGCGGTGCTTAAAGACCCGGTGAAGCGTGCCGTCTGGCTCTGTGAGGCGGCCGGCCGCAGCGTCGGAGCAGAAACGAACACGCGCATGCCGACGGACTTCCTGATGCAGCAGATGGCCTGGCGGGAAGCCATGGATGATGCTGGCAGCGATGAGGAGAAGAACGCGGTTCGCGATGAAGCGCGAGGCGCTGCCGACAAAGTGCTCGAAGCGCTCAGCAGTGCGATCGACGAAACGCATGACTGGGACAAGGCCGTTGATCTCACCCGCCGACTGATGTTCATTGAACGTTTTCTAGAGCAAAACGCTGATTAACCCTTTCCATTTATTCGCTTGACCAAGGCGCACGCATCGGAAGAAATCGCCGGGCGCGCGCCTTCGCCTACATAAGAAGAGATAGAAAACATGGCCCTCTTTCAAATCGCCGAGCCGGGACTTTCTGCTGCGCCGCATGAGCATCGCCTTGCTGTCGGCATTGATCTCGGCACCACGAATTCGCTTGCTGCGACCGTAAAGAGCGGTGAACCTGTTGTGCTTGCCGACGAGGCCGGCCGCAAGCTCCTGCCTTCAGTCGTGCGCTACCTGAAGGATGGGTCGGTTGAAACGGGTTGGGATGCGCTTGCTCATGCCGAGAGCGATCCGCGCAACACCGTCTATTCGGCCAAGCGCCTGCTCGCGCGAGGCCGCAGCGAACTCAAAACACTGCCCGTACTGCCCTACGAAATCGTTGATGCGCCCGGCGGCGTGGCGATCCGAACGGTTCAGGGGGACAAAAGCCCGGTGGAAGTGAGCGCTGAGATTTTGAAGACGCTTGCCAAGCGTGCAGAAACGCAGCTCGGCGGCGAACTGACCGGCGCTGTGATCACCGTGCCCGCTTATTTTGATGACGCTCAGCGTCAGGCTACCAAGGATGCGGCACGACTCGCGAACCTTTCCGTTCTGCGTCTTTTAAACGAACCCACAGCAGCGGCTTTGGCCTATGGGCTCGACAACGGTGCAGAGGGCGTCTATTTGGTCTACGACCTGGGCGGCGGCACCTTTGACGTCTCTCTCCTCAAGCTTTCGCGCGGCGTTTTCGAAGTGCTCGGCACGGGCGGCAACGCGGCGCTGGGGGGCGATGACTTTGATCATGCGGTGGTTGACTGGGCAGTGTCGCAGCTCGGCAGCGTCGAACTTACCGCCGAAGATCGCCGTCAGCTGCTTGACCGCGCGAAGGCGGCGAAGGAAGCGCTCACGGATGCGCCGGAGACGGTTCTTAAACTTGAACTCTCTTCGGGTACTCATGCCTTTACGCTCACGCGTGCGATCTTTGATCAGCTCACAAAGTCGCTCGTGGATGAAACGCTTGAAGCCGTTGCCAATGTTTTGCGCGACGCGAAGCTCGCCAAAGATCAGATTAAAGGCGTGGTGCTGGTGGGCGGCTCCACCCGCATGCCCTGTGTGCGCCGCGAGGTGCAAGCCTATTTCGGCTTTGCGCCCTTGACGGGCATTGACCCGGACTGCGTGGTAGCCGTCGGCGCCGCCATGCAGGCCAATAAGCTCGCGGGCAACACCGCCGAAGGCGAGGATTGGCTGCTCCTTGACGTCACGCCCTTGTCGCTTGGCATCGAAACGATGGGCAGACTGGTCGAAAAGATCATTCCCCGCAACAGTCCCATCCCTGTCGCGCGGGCGCAGGATTTCACGACTTTCCGTGACGGTCAGACCGCGATGGCGGTGCATGTCGTGCAAGGTGAACGCGAAGTGGTGGATGCCTGCCGTTCGCTTGCCCGCTTTGAGCTTCGCGGCATTCCGCCGATGGCCGCGGGTGCAGCCCGCATCCGCGTGACCTTCCAAGTGGATGCCGACGGTCTCTTGTCCGTCTCCGCACGAGAAATGACGAGCGGCGCAGAGGCATCCATTGTTGTGAAGCCTTCATACGGCCTCACCGACGAAGAAATTGTGCGCATGCTCCAGGAAGGCAATTCGAGCGCTGAGGCCGATATGCAGGCGCGCAAACTCCGTGAAGAGCAGGTGGAAGCCAAGCGCCTTCTCGAAAGCACCGCCAGCGCGCTCACGCAGGACGGCGATCTCTTGTCGCCTGAAGAGCAGGCTGAAATTGATCGGCTCGCTCGAGCGGTCGGCTCTGCCATCAACGGCACGGATGCCGACGTGATTCATAAAGCCGTGGAGGCTTTGTCAAAGGGCACAGAAGCTTTTGCTGAACGCCGGATGGACCGCTCCATCTGCGCAGCATTGGCCGGCCGCAGCGTCAATGACGCTCTGTTTGATGAAAAGCCCTCCGGTTCCTGATATTTCCCATTGAATTTTTCCTGATCCCAGAGAAACGATAAATGCCCAAGATCACTGTTCTCCCCAACGCTGAGCTCTGCCCGGAAGGCAAGACCTTTGAAGCTGAAACCGGCGCCAACCTTGCCAGGGCGCTCCTTGCCAACGGCGTGAAGGTTCAGCATGCCTGCGAATTCAACTGCGCCTGCGCGACCTGTCACGTCATCGTGCGCCAGGGTTTCGACAGCCTCAACGAACCGTCCGACAATGAGCTCGATCATCTCGATACGGCTTACGGCGCATGCGCCGAATCGCGTCTTTCCTGCCAGACCACGGTTGGTACGGAAGACATCACGATTGAGATTCCCAAGTACAACCGCAACATCGTCGGTGAGTAAAGGAGATCGCCATGGAGCTTCACTGGTCTGACGTGCAGCGCATTGCCGAAGAGCTTTACGATGCGGATCCTGATCTCGATCCGCTGACGCTTTCCTTTGTGAAGCTCCACGATATGGTGGTAAAGCTGCCAGACTTTGCCGACGATCCGCAGAAGTCCAACGAGCAAATCCTGGAGGCCATTCTTCAGGCTTGGCTTAACGAGCGGGATTGATTTCGTTTGATCTGCCGATTCTGCGTCTCTGCTTAAGGCCGTCCGCTGCAGTCCATGAAGGCTGCCGGTCGGCCTTTCCCGTTTTTGGACAGACTGAAAACATATTGATCGAGGAGATTTTTTTCATGCAGCGCTTCAAGAGTCTTCAGCCCTGGATGGGCACAGCAGCAGGGCTGAGCGCCCTCGTCCTTGGCCTCTGTTTAGGGCAGTCTTGCGCAGCTGCAAAGGAACCGCTCCCTCAGCTGCTCGAACAAAAGCCGGCGGTGAGTGCTTTGGCGGTGGATGCGCTTCCCAACCGAATCGTCGTGACGATCAAAGGGGATCCGCGCACATCACGGGGCTTCAGCTGGTTCATGAATGCGGCGCCGGACGATCTGAATGTTGAGCTCTCTCCATCGAGTGATTTTGCGCAGATCACCCGCATACCGGTCCAGACGGTGCAGGTGCAAAGCCGCTTTCTCGAACGAACGACTGACGGGCATTTTCTTTTTCGCGCGGAAAAGGCCGACAGCACCATCCTCGGCTACTTCACTGATGAAGGGCGAAGTGTGAAATGGCGGCCCAAGGACGGCGCCAGAAAACCCGATCACGTTGAGATTGGCGTTTTGACGCGTCCAGAGACGATTTGCCGCGCAGAGGTGTCGAGTCTCAGTCCCGGCACGCTTTGGTATTGGCGCATTGCCGCAAAGGGCAAAGTGCTGAGCCCCGTCGGCAGCTTCAAAACCGCGGCCGATCTGGACAAAACGGACGAAGTTTCCTTTATTCAGGTCTCCGACACACAGAACGCCTACTACAACGAACACAAGCGCAATGAGGCGGCTTACGGCGCCGATACGCTCTTAGAGGCCCTGCGGCATTTTCCGAATGCAGACTTCGTGCTGCACACCGGTGATTTTGTTGAAACCGGCAGTATTGAGGACGAATGGTTCGATCTGTTCAAGCGTTCAGCACCGATTCTGACGCAGACCACAGTGGCGCCGGTTGCAGGCAATCATGAGGTCTATTCGCTCCAGGAGGGCGTCCGGAGCTTTGGAGCGTTTGAGCGGCACTTCAATGTCAATGATGCGCTTGCTGGCGGAGCGGCTCTGACGAGCGGCCTCAAAGAGGATCCCGACGGCGGCGCAACCTATTCGTTTGATTGGGGACGAGTGCATTTTGCAGTGCTTAATACCAATGACAATCAGCATGCTCAGCATTCAGCGCTGAGCCCCGCACAGCTTGAATGGCTCAAAAAGGATGTCCGGGCTTCACGAGAGCGCGGTGCGCAATGGGTCATTTTGGCGCTGCACAAGGGGATTTATTCAAAGGGCTACCATTCGCTCGAAGATGCGGATATCCGGCGCGTTCGGCAAGCGCTGACAGCGCTGATTGACGACCTTCGGATCGATGTGGTGCTTCAGGGACACGACCATGTCTATTCGCGCACCAAGGCGCTTAAAGTGCGCGACAACGACGACCCAAGCTTCTGGCCGGCACGAGTGACGCAGTCCGACTTCACCTATGACGCCGATTTTTTCAAGGTCCTGCATGCGCCCAAGGGCGCGGTGTTCGTGACCGCCGACACCGCCGGCACCAAGGCCAATGATGCCGTGGCGGACGGTACTTTGAAGCATTTGGGCAAGGTACGGCCGGCGCTGAAGAGCATGACGGAAAACGAGCTCGAAAGCTACAGTTATCTTTTTGAGACCGGCATGCAGCCGCACCGATCGAGCCGTTTCCATAAGAAACACACGAATTGGCGCGATGCTTCCGAGCAGAGTTTTATTCACTATCGCGTCAAAGGCCGCGTACTCGTGGGCGAGGTCTATGTGGTTTCGGGAAGTTTGGAGAAAGCCGAGCCTCGCCGCGTGCAGATGATTGACCGCTTTACGATTGAGAAACCTTGAAGAGAGCCTTAATCCGCAGCGCTGGGCGTTGCCGCCATGGAAAAGAGGAGCGACGAAGCCGCTTCGTGCATAACCTTGCGTGCTTCAATCAGGTCGAGCACTTCCCGTGCCGAAAAGCGTGCAAAGCGCTCGACCTCATGATCTGCCGCGCGGGGTTCGAAGTCAGCGGGGAGCACCAGGTCGTGGGTATAAGAAGCTTCTAGCATCCAGCCGCCCGATACGGCCCGGGAAATTAAAAAGCTGCCCAGGTATCGAGCATTTTGTGCGTCCGCTGCCGGGAGCGACGCCTCTTCATGCGCTTCGCGCAGCAGCGCTTCGGCGGGCGTTTCACCCGCTCCCACCATCCCAGCGGCGAGGCCGTCCCAGAGGCCTGGGCCGACGCGTTTGGTGCGGCTTCGCTGCCCGAGGATATAAACCGGATCGAATTCGTCGACGGGATCGCGTAAACGAGCCGAGAGATGAACCGCTCGGGTCAGCGCTCCCAGAGGACGGTAGAGCGCTCGCTCGAGGCGCACTGAGGCTGCCCCTTGCGCAGACTCGGAAAGACTGAAGAGGTCAAGGAGCTCTCCGCGCCACCCTTGAGAAAGGTGGGCGGCCCGCATTGCGATGCCGAAGTCGAGCAAATGTGCCGCATCGAGACGCAGCCCTGTTGGGTGCTTGGTCATGCCGGGCATGCGGCTGATTTTGTCCGCCCATTCGGGAGCCGTTCGGCCGATGAGAACGCCGGTTGAAAGGCGAATGGGGATCAGCCCCGGGTGCGCGCAGAGCGCTGCGCTTGACCAGCTGCCGGATGCGTCCGGAAGCACAAAGCCCGCAGTGAGGACTCGCGTGAGTGTCTCGCGGCGGGCTTTGAAGTGAACCGACCCGAAGGGCCGGCTCGATGAGCTTCCAAACGCAGGGATGAAGGAACCCTGCATCATGGATTACTTCGTGTTTTCCGGGCGCATGTGCGGGAAGAGCAGCACGTCGCGGATCGTCGGAGCGTCGGTGAGCAGCATCATGAAACGGTCAATGCCGATGCCGCAGCCGGCGGTCGGGGGCAGACCGTATTCCAGAGCACGGATGTAGTCCGCATCGTAATACATCGCTTCGTCGTCGCCGTGGCTCTTCTTGTCAGCCTGAGCACGGAAGCGGGCGGCCTGATCGTCCGGATCGTTGAGCTCGGAGAACCCGTTGGCGGTTTCTCGGCCGGCAATGTAAAGCTCAAAACGTTCGGTGATTTCAGGATCGGCGTCGGACGCGCGGGCGAGCGGCGAGATTTCAACCGGGTAGTCAATGATGAAGGTCGGTTCGATCAGCTTGGCTTCGGCGGTTTCTTCAAAAAGCGCCATCTGCAGAGCGCCCAGACCGGCGTCAACCGGGATCTCACCGCCGAGGCGCTTAAGCTCGGCGCGGATGAAGTCCGGGTTGTTGAGTTCTTCATCGGTGTAGTTCGGAGCGAACTTCTTGATGGCGGCAAGCGGCGTCAGGCGATGGAAAGGCTTGGAGAGATCGATTTCCTGGCCCTGATATTGGAGAACCATCGAACCCGTCGCTTCTTTGGCGACCGTGCGCAGGAGCTCTTCGGTGAAGTCCATCTGATCGCGGTACGTCCAATACGTCGCGTAGAACTCCATCATCGTGAATTCGGGGTTATGGCGAATCGACACGCCTTCGTTGCGGAAGTTGCGGTTGATTTCAAAGACGCGTTCAAAACCGCCGACCACGAGGCGCTTCAGATAGAGTTCCGGCGCGATGCGCAGGTACATATCCATATCGAGCGCATTGTGGTGCGTGATAAAGGGTTTTGCATTGGCGCCGCCCGGGATCGGGTGGAGCATCGGCGTTTCCACTTCAAGGAAGCGGTGATTGAGCATGAAGGCGCGGATGGCGGCAATGGCCTTCGAGCGGGTGAGGAAGCGGTTGCGCGATTCCTCATTCATGATGAGGTCGACGTAGCGCTGACGGTAGCAAAGCTCCGTGTCCTGCAGGCCCTTGTGCTTATCGGGCAGCGGACGGATGCTCTTGGTCATCAGACGGATTTCTTTCACGCGAATGGCGAGGTCGCCGGCATGGGTGCGGAAAAGCACGCCCTTGGCAGCGACGATGTCGCCCAGGTCGAACGTCTTAAAGGCAGCATAGGCGTCGGGGCCGACTTCATTTTGCTGCACGAAGTACTGCATCGTGCCGGTGAAGTCGCGCACCGTGCAGAAGGAGGCCTTGCCCATGATGCGCTTGAGCATGATGCGGCCTGAGCAGGCAACTTCGGGGGCGGCGGCTTCAAGCTCCTCCGCCGTCATTGCGCCGTATTTGGCCGTAAGGTCGCCGAAGAGATCCGTACGCTTGAAGTCGTTCGGATAAGCGACGCCGGCGGCGCGCAGCGCGGCAAGCTTGGCGCGGCGCTCGGCGATGATATGGTTTTCGTCTTCGGCCGGGGCCTGAACGGTCTGAGGGTTCTGCTGGGCTTGTGCCATTTGATTCCCCTAAAAGTGTTTTGCGGATGTTGGGATCCAACGAGCACTTCGGAAAAGTGCAGTGCAGGGCTTTCCGAAGCGTTGAGTCTGGAATAGGGCAGTTCGGAGCTTGGGGCTTATTCGGCCGCCGGAACGGCATTCACGCCGCCCTTCAAGCTCGCTTCGATGAATTGATCAAGATCACCGTCGAGCACGCCGCCCGTGTTGCCGGTTTCAACGCCGGTACGCAGGTCCTTCACGCGCGACTGATCAAGCACGTAGCTGCGGATCTGGTGACCCCAGCCGATGTCAGACTTCGACTCTTCGAGCTTCGTCTGCGCTTCCATGCGTTTGCGCATTTCCAGCTCATAGAGCTTAGCCTTGAGCTGCTGCATGGCTTTTTCGCGGTTGCGGTGCTGCGAGCGGTCATCCTGACAGATCGTAATGATGCCGGTGGGCTTGTGGTGAATTCGGACGGCTGACTCGGTCTTTTGGATGTGCTGACCGCCTGCGCCCGAAGCGCGGAAGACGTCGATGGAAAGATCGGCAGGATTGATTTCAATGTCGATGGAATCATCCACTTCCGGATAGACGTAGACCGAGGTGAAGGAGGTGTGACGGCGCGCATTGGCGTCAAAGGGGCTCTTACGCACCAGACGATGAATGCCGGTCTCGGTGCGTAGCGTGCCGTACGCCCACTCGCCCTCAATAAAGAGCGTGCAGGACTTGATGCCGGCGACTTCACCCGGTGTTTCTTCTTCAAGGGTGACCTTAAAGCCCTTGCGTTCGGCGTAGCGCATATACATGCGCTCGAGCATGCTTGCCCAGTCCTGAGCTTCCGTGCCGCCTGCACCGGACTGAATTTCCAGATAGCAGTTGGCCGAGTCCATCGGCTGGTTGAACATGCGCTTAAATTCGAGCTGAGCAACTTCGTGCTCGATGCGGTCCACATCCTCTCCGATGACTTCGAGGGAATCGAAATCCTCTTCGGCCAGAGAAAGTTCAAAGAGTTCGCCCGCATCGGCGATGCCCTGCGTAAGGCGGTTGAAGCTGCCGACGATATCGTCGAGCATCTTCTTTTCTTTGCTTACTTCCTGGGCGTGTTTGGGATCATTCCAGAGGTCCGGGTTCTCAATTTCCCGGTTTACTTCTTCAAGGCGCCGAGCTTTGCGGTCGACGTCAAAGATACCCCCGAAGTTCATTGAGCCGACGGGTGAGATCTTCGATCGAGGCTTCAATTTGGTTGATGCGTTCAGCTTCCATTTCTGACCTATGCGGATAGAGCGTATTCGTTGTACTGAAAAGTGCGTCGGGCTTCGAGAATTTTTGAAGCACAAAATCACCGACGTGCCCTGAAAATACAGGGAAACGAAAATTATAGACGGCTTCGGGACGCCGCATGTGCTGCTGAGCGTCCCGAATCATAGGAAAAAGCGGCGGAATTTCCGCTGACGGCTTATTCGGCCGCCTCCACCACCAGCTGTACGGTTCGGCGGCCGCGGAATTCATTGACTGACGGCCGGTAGGCAATCCTCGTGAGCGACGCTAAAGGTTCTTTGCGGCGGAAAAAGATGGCGTCAAAACGCGAGCCGCCGAGCTCGAGCATCATTTTGAGATGCGTGCCCTTGAGAAGCGTCTGTGAGAGCACGTGAACCTCGTTGGCAAAGAGCGGGGCTTCAAAACCCTGTCCCCAGATTTGTTCATCGATTTCCTGACAGAGCGCTTCGGTAATCTCGTCGGGCGCGAGTCCGCCGTCGGTGAGTACAACACGCTCAAAAACGGAGGCATCGCATCGGCTGCGGATGACTTCCTCAAACGCCGCCTGAAAAACCTTGAACCCTTCGGGTTTGATGGAAAGTCCGGCCGCCATGGCATGGCCTCCGAAACGAAGCACGACGCCGGGGAGCGCTTTGGCGGTCAAGTCGAGTGCATCACGCAGATGTATGCCGGGAATGGAACGGCCCGAACCTTTGAGTTCTCCGTTTTCCGTCGGCGCAAACGCGATGACCGGACGGTGGATGCGCTCCTTCAGGCGCGCTGCCACCAATCCCACAACACCCTCATTGAAAGAGGGGTTGAAAATCGTAAAAGTGGCGTGATGATCCAAGTCAATATTGGATAAAGCGGCCTCAGCCAACTGCTGCATCTCGCTTTCAAGTTCGCGGCGTTCGGTGTTGATGGAGTTGAGGCTCTCGGCAAAGGCAAGGGCCGCGGCGGGATCGTCCGACAAGAGACATTCGATGCCGTTTTCCATGGTTCCGAGACGGCCGGCGGCATTGATGCGCGGCGCAACGGCAAAGCCGAAGTCGCGTACCCCCGCGGTACGAATATCGCGCCCGGCAATGGCAAACAGGGCTTCGAGCCCCGCATGCGTACGGCCGCAGCGAATGCGGCGAATGCCTTGCGAAACCAGAATACGGTTGTTTTTGTCGAGCTTGACGACGTCAGCCACTGTTCCAAGGGCTACAAAGTCCACCAGCGCATCCAGACGCGGCTGAGTCTTAGCGTCAAAGATGCCGCGTTCGCGAAGGAGCGAACGCAGGGCGAGCAGCACATAGTAGATGACGCCGACGCCTGCGAGATTTTTCGACGGGAAGGTCGAGCCCGTTAAATTGGGGTTGACGATCGCCTGTGCCCGCGGCAGTTCAGCGCCCGGCAGGTGGTGGTCTGTAATGATGACGTCGATGCCGAGCTCCCGAGCGCGGTCAACGGCCGCTGCTGACGAGATGCCGTTGTCAACCGTGACGATGAGATCCGGCTTGGGGGTTCTGGCGGCGACGATATCGACGACGTTGGGCGTGAGCCCGTAGCCGTGGAGCACGCGGTCCGGCACGAAGTAGTTTGCGGTGATGCCGAGCATGCGCAGACCCCGGATGCCGACGGCACATGCCGTAGCGCCGTCGCAGTCGTAGTCGGCGACGATGGTGACGGCTTGATGCCGCTCGCGAGCGAGTGCAAGCCGTTCGGCTGCTTCACGCGTACCTTCGAGCATGGCGGGCGGCAGCATGCCGGCCCATTCCTGCTCTAAATCGGAGGGCACCTGAATGCCGCGGGCGGCAAGCGCCCGTGCAATGGGCGGCAGAAAACCCGAAAGGGCCAGACGATCGGCGGCATGCTGATCGTAAGGACGGGAGAGAATGCGCGTCATGGAACCTCTCCCGCAAAGTTGTCAATGAACCAGCTCTCGAGCGGGAGCACCGACCGTTTGAAGCGTTTGAGCGGATTGAAGCTCTTGGGCGTCGGCAAAAGCGTAGCGGCGCCGGCATTGCCAAAGAGCACGAAAACAGCGTCGTCAATGCCGGCGGCTTTTTCGCGGCTGCGCCAACGTGCGAGTTCGCCGAGTGCCGTGGGGAGCACTTCTCGCCAGGCGCTCCAGTCACTGCGGCGCCAGGGATCGAGAAGATGCTCAATAACGACGATGCGCTCGCCGATCGGTGCGTCAACGAACGCTTTCCCCCACCGTTCCTCTTCGCGTTCGCTGCCGCGAACGGGCATGAGCGCAGCGCGGGGAATGCCGGCCGTTGCCGCCCAGGCTCGGACGACTGGATCATCACAGGCTAGAGCTCGGTAGGTCGAGGGCGGAAAAATGGGAGTGTATGCTCCGCCGCCCGAAAGCCAAAAGCCCTCAATCGAAGGCAGTTCGCCCGCAGCCGTTTGAGCGGCAGCGGTGAATGCCTCAAGCAGATTTTCTGCTTCAGGCTTATCACTCCCTGTCATTGAGGCGGCAAGGCTTGCTCCTGCGCCGACCCAGTCCGCCAGATCTCTAAACGGTGCGGCTGAGAATGCCCAGGGCTTGCGGCGGCAGAGAAAGAGAGTCGTTCCAGAAATCATCAGACGCATGCCGGCGTGTGCCGCGATAGGATCAAGCGCACAAGCAGCGGCGGGCATCTCAGACTCATGGAGCTCGACGGCTTCGAGCTGTCCCATCGAATTTCGCCGCCAGGGCGTGAGCTTCCAGAATTCCTGGTCGAGCACAGGGCCGCCCGAAGCAATCCATTCGTAAGGGGCGGTGATCGGCGCGCCGGATCGGTGCGTGAGCACCTTCCAGAGCCAGGCCTGATGAGGTGAGCGGTCGTGGAGCGGTTCAGCGAGGCGCTGCAGACCAGGCGGCTCACGGCCGGTCCCGAGTGCAGTCCACGCCTCAAGCGAGGCGGGGTCGGACTTTGCAAGTACGGCCGCAGTCTCGCGGGCGGCGGCCTCAGGAAGCCGGGCGCCGGGCAGGAGATAAAAGCAAGTTGTCATAGTGCCCGTGATTGTAGCCTTGGGGACTGCGGGTGCTTCGTCTTCATTGAAGAGTGTTGGTGTCTTCTAACATTCTTCTGCCGACCGTTTCGATCTTTTGCTGCGGCGCGGATGAAGCTTCCTGCGCCGTTAGAATGCAGTTTTTGTCGAACGCACGCTTTCGTCATGCCGGATGCAAAACGAAAGGGTGTTCGAAGCGTTGAATTATTCCGCCTCAAGAGCGATTTCCAAGAGCACGATGCAGACGCCATTTGAATTCATGATCGGCCTCACCTACACCCGGCGCGGGAGGCGAGGCCGACGCAAAGACGGCTTCATGTCCTTTATCTCAGGCATGTCGGTGGCGTCCATCGCGCTTGGCGTTGCCGCGCTCATCATCGTGCTCTCGGTGATGAACGGCTTCCAAAAGGAAGTTCGCGACCGCATGCTTTCCGTGATTCCTCACGTTGAGATCAGGGCGAGCAAAGGTGCACTCACCGACGTGGAAGGCGTCGAAAAGGTACTTCAGGCGCAAAGTGACGTGGTCGCCGCTGCTCCCTTCGTGGAAGGTCAGGGGCTCTTTAGTTCGGGCGCCGTTGTGCGCGGCGCAGTCGTCAAAGGGATTGATCCTGCCAAGGAACCAGGGGTGAGCGAACTCGCGCAAAGCGTTTCCGGCGCAGAGCTTTCGGACCTGAAACCCAAGGCCTTTCAGGTCATTCTCGGCCAGGCGCTGGCGCGGCAGCTGCGCGTGCATATCGGCGACAAAGTGGCGCTGCTTGTGCCTGAAGGGAACATGACGCCGGCGGGACTGATTCCCCGCATGAAGCAGCTCACGGTCGCGGGTTACTTTTCGAGCGGGCACTACGAATACGATTCGACGTATGCCTTGGTTAACATTGAAGATGCGGCGGCGCTCTATCGTACGGGCGGTCCTCAGGGACTGCGCGTCAAGACGACAGATATGGACCGTGCGCCGCAGATCGCGGCCAAGCTCGTCTCGGTGCTTCCGTCCGGACTTTATGCGACGGACTGGTCGCGGCAAAACCGCACGTGGTTCGCAGCCGTGCAGGTCGAAAAACGCATGATGGGGATCATCCTCTTTCTTATTGTTTTGGTCGGCGCTTTCGGGCTCGTTTCCACATTGGTGATGACCGTGAAGGAAAAGCAGTCTGACATCGCGATTCTCCGTACGCTCGGCGCTTCGCGTGCTTCCATCATGTCGATTTTCGTGGTGGAAGGCACGATTGTTGGGTTGGTGGGCGTTCTGTCGGGCGTTGCTGCAGGCCTTTTGATTGCCGAAAACGTCGGCGCCATCGTCTCGGCCATCGAGTCGATGCTCGGGGTTGAATTCCTGCCTCAGGAAATTTATTTCATCAGCAGCATGCCGAGCGATCCGCGTATGAGCGACATCGTGCCGATTGCGGTGCTCTCTTTCCTGCTTTCTCTGGCTGCCACACTCTATCCGAGCTGGCGGGCTTCGAAGATTCACCCCGCGGAGGCTCTTCGCTATGAATAATGCGCAAAATCATCCGCAGCGTTCCGTTGTTCTGGAAGCAAATCATGTGGTCAAGAGCTATCGCGAGGGGACGAGTGCGCTGCCGGTGCTTAAAGATGTGAATCTCCGGATTCATGCGGGCGAAGCGGTGGCCGTACTTGGCGCTTCGGGTTCCGGGAAGTCAACGCTCCTGCATGTGCTGGGCGGTCTTGACGGTTTGGATGCCGGACGAGTGGCCATTGCCGGCGAGGACCTCGCCGCGCTCAAAGAGAGTGAGCTCGATCGTCTGCGCAACCGCTCCCTCGGGTTCGTTTATCAGTTTCACCACCTGCTGCCGGAGTTTTCCGCTTTGGAAAATGCGGCTATGCCGCTTTTCATCCGCCGTCTGCCTAAGCGTGAAGCGTTGTCTCGAGCTCAGCAGGCTTTGGAAGCCGTGGGTTTGGGCGGGCGTCTCGAGCATCTGCCTTCGCAGCTTTCGGGCGGCGAACGTCAGCGTACGGCTATTGCGCGTGCATTGGTGACGCAGCCCGCCTGCGTGCTGGCGGATGAACCGACGGGCAATTTGGATCACGAAACCGCGTCACAGGTCTTCACATCGCTTCTTGAACTGGCGCATACCCAAGGCACGGCTGTCGTAATCGTCACGCATGACCGAGAGCTCGCGCGCCGCTGCGATCGTGCGGTAGAGCTCAAGGGCGGCGTGATTGTGGATGCAGACCGCTTTTAACGGGTTGGTTCCTTATGACCGCTCGCGCCATCCAATTCATTGACACGCACTCGCATCTGCAGGTTGAGCGTCTGGACGGCCATCGTGCTCAATGGCTCGCTCAAGCACGAGAGGCGGGCCTCGAGAATATCCTGCTCTGCGCCGGGGCGCCTGAAGACTGGGAGCGAACGCTCTCTACGGCACACGAGTGGGGTCTGGGGGCGATGCTTGGCATCCATCCGCTTTGGCTTGACTCGACAACGCCCGCAGAGCTCGTCGGGCTGCGTGAGCTGGCCGCGTCTCTGCTCGACGATCCGCATTTCATCGGTCTCGGAGAGGTGGGGCTCGACGGGTTTGAGCCCGGGCTTGATCAGCATAAGGCCGAGCAGGTGTTTCTCGAAGAACTTAAGATCGCCCGCGACCTCGACCTTCCGCTCTCTATTCATGTTCGCCGGACAGCATCAAAGACGCTCGGACTGCTGCGAAGAGTCTACGGTTCGCCGGGCAAAACGGGATTTCAGCCTGTGCGCGGCGCCGTCCATGCCTTTAACGGCTCGGATGCTGAACGCGAGGCTTTTTTAGCGTTCGGACTGGTGCTCGGTTTCGGCGGTGCCTGTACTTACGACGGAAGCAAACGCATTCGCAGGCATTTGTCGGAGCTTGCCGACGGAGCCTGGGTGCTTGAAACCGACGCGCCTGATATGCCGCCCTCGAGTCGACGGGATGCTTTTGCTCTCGGGCACTCAACGCTCGACACACGCCCAGCGGACATCCTGGAAGCCGCCCGTACGGCAGCTCAGCTTCGCGGCACAACGCTTGCCGCTGCAGCCGCGAGTGCTCGGGCTGCTGCGATTGCGGCGTTTCCAAGGCTCGAGACACTTTTGCGTCTGCCAGAAAGCTTTGGGCGGCAGACCGAGTGATATACGGTCTGATTACGGCGCGTTTTGCGCTGTATCAGATGGAACACAGCTCAATTCCAACCAATGATCGGCGGCCATCGCGATACACTCGATAAAATCTGCCGCCATGCCGGATTCCCTTGGATGGGGTTTCACTTCCGGCATGGACTCATCCCAATCCCCATACAGCAAAGCCGGCACCAGTGCCAGCGTCCGCCGTTATGTTTTCAAACGGCGGCCTTCCGGAGAAACAAAGTGACTGAAGCTCAACGTGCTCAGACAACTGAAATCAATGACGGCCTGCACCGCACCAATGTGGCGGTTTTCGGCCTCGATCGCCCGGGCATCGTCGCCGTTGTATCCAATGCGCTCACTCGCCGCGGCGTTAATCTTGAGCAGGTGAACCAGATGGCCTTGCACGGCCAGTTCGCTCTGATGTGTGTCATTCAGAAGCCCGCCGGTCTTTCTAACGAACAGATCCAGCAGGAGCTTGAAGCCGAAATCGCCCGCCGCAAGTTTGATCTGGCCGTTATGGTGATTGACTTCAAGGCGCCGACGCCGCAGCCGGAAAGCGAGCCCTATGTGGTGAGCGTTTGGGGTACGGACCGCAACGACATCATCGCTAATTTTTCGCGCATTTTCGCCGAACAGAAGATCAACATCGAATCTCTGCGCGCTTTCCCGATTGAGGACGGCATGTCGCTGCAGGTCTTTGAAGTTTCTATTCCGCTTAATGTTGATCGCCGCGCGCTGCACCGCGTCATGATTGATCGTGCCCGCGCCATGAACCTGCGCTGCAATCTGCAGCACCGCGACATCTTCGAAGCTATTCACCGCGTCAAGGTGGAATAAGTCAACCATCACGCGACCGCAACCCATTCCCAATTTTTTTTGAGACAGAGACAAAACATGCTGACTGACCGCGAGGTTCTTTCCACCATCAATATGCTTCGTTCGGAGCATCTCGATGTCCGCACCGTCACGATGGGCATCAATCTTTTTGACTGCGCAAGTTCGGACTTCGATACTTTCGCCTACAAAGTGCGTTCGAAGATTTTCCGCTATGCCGAAAAACTCGTTGAGACCTGTGATCTCGTCGGCGACCGCTACGGCATCCCCGTCGTCAATAAGCGCATTTCTGTGAGCCCGATCGGCACGGTCGGCGCGAGCTTCAGCCGTGATGAGATGGTGGCGGCCTGCCGCGTGCTCGATGAGTCCGCTAAAGAAGTGGGCGTTGACTTTATCGGCGGTTTCGGCGCTTTGGTTGAAAAAGGAATGACGCCGGGCGAAAAGAATCTGATTGACGCACTTCCCGAGGCGCTCGCTGTCACCGACCGTATCTGCTCTTCAATCAATGTGGGCTCGACGAAGGCCGGCATCAACATGGATGCCGTACGCCTCATGGGCCAGCGCATTCTGGACGTGGCGGAAGCAACTCGCGACCGCGACGCAATCGGCTGCGCCAAGCTCGTTGTCTTCTGCAATATTCCGCAGGACGTGCCATTTATGGCAGGTGCCTATCTGGGCGTCGGCGAACCCGATGTGGTGATCGACGTCGGTGTTTCCGGCCCGGGCGTAGTGAAAAAGGCCCTTGACCGTGCCTTTAAAGCCAAGGGTGAATATCTGACCATCACGGATGCGGCAGAAGTCATTAAGCACACCGCCTACAAGGTGACCCGCGTGGGTGAAATCATCGGCAATGAAGTCGCCAACCGCCTGAACCTTCCGTTCGGCGTGGCTGATCTGTCGCTTGCCCCGACGCCGGCAGTGGGCGACAGCGTGGGTGAGATTTTCCAGTCTCTCGGCCTTTCTTCCATCGGTGCTCCCGGCACGACGGCCATTCTCGCGATGCTCAACGATCAGGTGAAGAAGGGCGGTGTTTTTGCCTCTTCGCACGTGGGCGGGCTTTCCGGCGCCTTCATTCCGGTGTCCGAAGACAGCGCCATTGAAGCCGCTGCGCGCTCGGGCGCTCTGACGCTCGAAAAGCTCGAAGCCATGACCTCTGTCTGCTCTGTGGGCCTGGACATGATCGCCATCCCGGGCGACACCCCCGCTTCGACGATCTCCGGCATGATCGCCGACGAATCCGCTATCGGCATGATCAACGGCAAGACCACTGCGGTCCGTGTGATTCCGGTTCCGGGCAAGACCGTGGGCGACGTTGCTCATTTCGGCGGTCTCCTCGGTGAAGCGTCCATCATCCGCGTTCCGGGCGGCGATGCGTCGGGCTTCGTGAAGCTTGGCGGCCGCATCCCGGCGCCGATCCACAGTCTGCGCAATTAATCGCGGTCACAGCGCCTTCATAACCGGATATGACGCGATCCCTCCTATGCTTTTTGCATAGGAGGGATTTTTTATACATCAAAAATACACAATCAAAATTTATAGTCTTTTGATTGCGATTGACATGTATTAATCTGTCAATTCAAGGTTTACATAAGTATTTGACGGATATTTTCTCCAAAATGATGAGGTATATCGCTAATTGTTTTCAACTAATGGAGTGATAATATTGAAATTGTGATGCATTAATGCGGCTTTTTTTAGCTAAAAAGCTGTGAGCACAGGCGCTGGAGCAAAAGCTTTGAAGAGCAGAGAGAATCTTTGAGCCCCCTTGCGGGCACCTCTCAACTACATTCTCTTCAAATAATGAAAACAACAGAATGCACTTCCGAGTGTGCTCGCGGCGTGGGCCGCAGTGTGCACTCCACTTTTGTCTTCCCTCATCACTCAGGCGTGCGCCTCGTTTCCCGCGGCGGCTTGCGCTCGGGCGGTCTGCCGTGTTTGAGCGCTCTGTTTCTAAGCTTAATGACAGCAGGGCTTCTTTTCTGCGGGGCCGCTTCGCCGGTATTGGCCGAGAGCGTCTACAGCGATATCTCTGACCCCTACGTGGTGTCCGATCATGTTGTTTTAGAGGACTATGCAGATCACAGCTCAACGAACGTGACGCAGTCAGGCCATCTCGAGCTGTCAGAGGCCTATTTTTGTACGGCCAATCTTGAAGTGAGCGGTCAGCTGACTGTCGGGAGCGGCGCACATTTGGAGAATGTGTACGGGTCGGCAGGAGAGTTTGCCGGGACGGCTGAGCTTCACTCCGGCGCCCGCCTGCAGGTCGAAGTTGACGGTTATGCAGAGCTTTGGGAGGTTGTCAGCCGCGGCGGGTCGCTGAGCCTCAGCGCGTCGGCAACGGAGGCGTCTGAGTTCACATCAAACGCAGAAGTACATATTCAAAAACTGACGGCGGATATGGAACGCACGTTAGTGACGGTGGGCGAAGACAATGCTCAGGCGGAACAGTTTTCAACCTTGATGATTGAAGAGCTCGCTGTGAGCAGCGGCGGTCATCTTGACATTCGTGTGGGTTCGGGCGGCGCTTTCGTGTGGACTCATGCGGCATTTGATGACGGCAGCGAGGCCGGAACGGAACCAATTGAAAATATCTTTTTTACGCCCGCCGCGGCGCCCCAGGGTGCGGTTCGCGTGCAAAAGAATGCTTCACTCATGCGCGGGATGTCGATTGCGGTGGGCGGGAGCAGCACGGAACGGGAGGCAGCCTCCAATAGTTGGAATCTCTGGGTAGGAAAGGGCGGCGTGCTCTCTATCGAGGGCGAACACACCACACTGACGCTCGAGGACGGTACGAAGGCTCGCTTTGAGGAGGGTTCAACTCTTCTTTTGTCTTTGCTCACCCGCACGGATGAAGACGACGCTCTTCAGGATGCTGAAGACGGAGCCGGTTCACCGGCATCATCCCAATCGGCTGACCGCAAAGCCGCTTCCGGCGTTCCGGCGGCGGGGACGACCTTTAAAGTCGAAGGACTTGATTTGAGCCGCGCTGAGGTCTCCGGGCTGGAAAATTTGACGCTCAAAGTGGAAGGGCTTCTGGAAACAGGAGGGCTTTATTTCGATGCGTCAGGCGCGGTGGTCGGGGTGTTGGGCAGCCCAACGTTTGATGGGCCGCTCGCAGCAATGCTTCAAGAGCTTTATGAAAACCGAACATCGCTCCTTGTGCCCAGCTTTTACCGCACGCTCTTTACAAATACGTCCGACGTGGTTGAAGGCACGATGATGGCGGTTGCCACGGCCGCTTCTTCAACGGGTACCAATGAGCGGCTGATGCAAAACGCTGTCTCGACCTCCATGCGGCTGGCTTCGGCAGCCAGAATGGCGGAGGCGCAGGCAGCGCGTGCCGCAGAAATACGTTCGCTTGAAGCGCAAAGAGCCGCTAGCCGAAAAGCAGCTGCTGATTCGGAAAAGGGCGATCCTGACTGGACGGAACGGCTGAAAGCTTGGCGCACAAATCTGCAGGAGCATCTGCCGACGGTGGTGCAGGATGTGCCTGTCTTTATTGGCGCTTCAGCCGGCAGCACCAAGGTTGAGGTATCGACCCCGGTCTCTAAACCCTTTACGGTCAAAAGCGAAGACACTACTTTTGACGCCGCTGTCATTTTCGGGCGGGAGGATTGGCGTGTCGGCTTGATGGGGAGCTTCACCACAAGAAGTCTGGATACGCTCTATAAACAGGGAGCAGCAGCGGAACTCGGGGTAGACAGCGAGTCCGACGAAGCTTCCGCATCATTCTTTGTGCGCCGACGGCTTGGCAGCGGCTGGGGAACGGTAGATTTGACGTGGCATGAGGCTGACGACCGTTATCGCATGGGGGCGGCCCGTGAGTATCTTGAGATGGAAAAACTCAAGCGGTGCATTTATTCCAGCGGCTTTCTTTATGAACAGCCGCTTTTCGCCGGCAGCGCGTTGTCGGACAGCGGGCCTGACCGCTCATGGGTGATTTCGGGTTTTGCCGGACTGCGGTATCTGCGGGTGGATACGGCTGAAGGAACATGGCGCTCACCGGCAGGAGCTGTGCTCACCGTTCGTGAAGCTTCCGCGCAGGCTGTGGCGGCAACGGCGGGCGGCGTCATAACGGGGGCGCTTCATTTTGCGCCGGGAGCCGGATATTGGGGGCAGGTGAAGCCGAGGCGCTTGGATGTGTCGCTGACCGCAGCGTTAAACAGTACGGTCGGCGGCGACCGCGATGTGATGGTTCAAGGGCCCGCCGGGGGCTCGACATCGTCAGCAACTGTCATGACGGCTGCTGAGCCCGAACGCTTCCAATGGAATGCCGAACTCGCTGCCGGCATTGAATGGCGGGATTCCAGATTGGATTTTTCCGGTTTTGCTTCACGCGCTGGATCCAGCGTTCGCTCTGCAGGGGGCTCCGTGAAGATGTCCTGGCGGCTGAACTTGCTCTAATTTACGCAAACACAGTGAAAACCCTAATCCTTCCGGCTGTGCTATTTCAGCGGCCAGTCGGTAAGGATTTGATTCCTTTCAGTCCGCTTTCTGCGCAAGGCGCTCTTGCTTACCTACAATTCACCGAGTAGCGACGGAAGCTGTATGAGGTTTAAAGAGTCCTTGTGCGGATGACGTTTGCCTGCGGCCAATAATCCATTACGGTGCTGTGCGGGTTTGGAACCAACCCGAGCAGCCAAAAGAAGAAAAAGATTTTGGAGGCGGCGATGGATGCCACCCAACTCACGAAAACCGCTGATCCGGCTGCTGCACGCAGCTCGGTGGAACCGCTTTATTACGGCAGGACGCTTTCTACGGGCGAGTCGGTCATGGCGCATGCCGACGGTGTTGCCAACATTCTGCGGGCCATTCGAAACGATCCGGAGCTCATTTCTGCGGCGTATCTTTTCAGCGTGCCCACGCTCGTGCAGAAGCCCGATGAATGGATTGAAAAGAGCTTTGGGGAGAATGTGGCAGGGCTCGTGCGCGAGCTCGGGAAGATGAATGACCTCTCCAAGCGTGCACGCTCGGAAAACAAAGAATCCAGTGCGGCGGTGCAGCCCGAGGCGCTTCGCCGCATGTTCCTGGCCATGAGCCAGGATCTGCGCGTCGTACTGCTCAAATTGGCAAGCCGCCTGCAGACGCTGCGCTGGTTTGTCTCTTCACAGGCGCCGGGCGCAGTGGAATTCGGTGAGGAAACGCTCGCCGTTTATGCGCCCTTGGCTAATCGACTCGGTATTTGGCAGATCAAGTGGGAGCTCGAAGACCTCTCGCTTCGCTTTACGCATCCGGCCGAATATCACCAGATTGCTGCTGAACTCGATGAGTCTCGTGAGGAACGTTTGGAATTCATGGCTTTGGCGGTGAAGAAGATCCAGGCGCTGATGGCTTCTCACGGTATTCAGGCCGAGGTGTCGGGGCGGCCAAAGCATATCTATTCCATTTGGAAAAAGATGCAGCGCAAGCACCTGCGCTTTGATCAGCTCTTTGACGTCCGGGCCGTACGAATCATCGTCGAAACCGTCGAGCAGTGCTATGAAGCGCTCTCGATTGTGCAGGAGCACTTCACGGTTTTGTCGAAGGAGTATGACGACTATATTGCCAATCCCAAGCCTAATGGCTATCAGTCGCTCCATACCGTCATTACCGATCAGCTCGGCCGGCCGATTGAAATTCAGATCCGCACTCGAGCCATGCATGAATTTGCCGAACTCGGTGTTGCTGCGCATTGGCGCTACAAAGAGGCGGGCAATTCCAACGGAGCTTCCATTGCTGAGGAGCAGCGTGTGGCGTGGCTGCGTCAGCTTCTGGCCTGGAGGAGTGATGTGGGCGGGGGCGCTGCTGAGGAGGGCGCCCAAGCGCCCAATGCTCAAGCGGGGCAGAAGGGGCATCCGGCAGCGCCGGCCGTGGAAGATGACCATGTCTACTGCCTGACGCCGCAAGGCCGCATCGTTGAGCTTCCCGCCGGTGCTACCCCGGTGGATTTTGCGTACCAAATTCACACCCAGCTCGGGCACCGCTGCCGCGGAGCAAAAGTCGACGGGATGATGGTGCCGCTCAATACCAAGCTTAAGACCGGACAGACCGTCGAAATCATTGCGGCAAAAGTCGGTCAGCCGAGCCGCGACTGGCTCAATCCCGAACTTGGCTATGCCGCGAGTCCCCGTACCCGCAACAAGGTGCGGCAGTGGTTCAATGCCGAGCAGCTCGCGCAGCAGATCGCCGAGGGCCGTGACCGTCTGGACAAAGAACTCGCGCGTTTGGGAAAAACCGCGGTTAAGCTCGATGATCTTGCCAAACGCCTGGGCTTTGGCACCGTTGATGAGCTCTGCGTGGCTTTTGCCAAGGAAGAAATCACGCTGACCGCACTCGCACAGGCCGTACAGCCGCCAAAGCCCGCTCCGGCGCCTGCTCCTGAGCATGATTTGGTGCTGCGCGGAGCTTCGAGCGCGGCGAGTAAGGGCAAGGTGCTCGTGGTCGGCATGGATTCCCTGCTCACACAGCTTGCCCGCTGCTGTCATCCGGTGCCGCCCGACGAAATTGTGGGCTACGTCACGCGCGGCCGAGGCGTGATGATTCACCGTGCAGACTGCCCGAACCTCAAGAACATGGTCGATCAGGATCATGACCGCTTGATTGAAGTGAGCTGGGGACGCGCCGGTGATGATGCGCTCTATCCCGCCGACGTGCTCGTGATCGCCTCCGACCGGTCCGGCATCATGAAGGATGTGACGGAAGTAATGCAGCGCGAAAAGGTGCACGTGACGGCGCTCAACACGCAGATTCTCAAGGGCGATCAGCACATGCGTTTTTCGCTTGAGGTCAAGGGCGGCAATGCTATGCAGGGGCTCCTCAAAGGGCTGCGCGCCGTGCACGGCGTTCTTTCGGCACGCCGTCTCTGAAGACTGAGAGGTGCCTAGGTGAATACCGCATTTGCGCTATCCTTCTAAAAAGTGCTTGCTGTGCGCATTCACCTAGGTATAATTCGTGCCTCACTGATTGTGAACGCTCAGGCACATAGCTCAGTTGGTTAGAGCATCACCTTGACATGGTGGGGGTCGTTGGTTCGAATCCAATTGTGCCTACCAAAATTTTTTTCGGACAGCGACGATGCGGATGTTGGCGAATGAATTTCGAACAACAGCGCCCCGTTATTATTAACAGGGCGTGAGCGCAGTATTGTCACTGTTCGACATGAAAGAAGTGCGGCTCAGGCCGCACTTTTTTTTATGCCCAGAATTTTTGTGAGGATTTCGAAATGGCTTCAGTCACTCTTCCCGACGGCTCCAAACGCGAGTACGAGGGTCCCGTCACGGTGGCCCAGGTTGCCGCATCGATCGGTGCCGGACTCGCTAAGGCAGCTTTAGCCGGACGTGTGGACGGCAAGTTGGTGGATCTCTCGCACGTGATTGACGGCGATGCTGCGGTTGCGATCATCACGGCACGCGACCCCGAAGGGCTTGAGATTATTCGTCACTCGACCGCTCACCTGATGGCTCAGGCCGTCAAGGAGCTCTTTCCCGAGGCACAGGTCACGATCGGACCGGCGATCGAAAACGGCTTTTACTACGACTTTTCCTACACCCGCGCTTTTACGCCCGAAGATTTGAAGGCGATCGAAGCTCGTATGGATGAGCTCGTCAAGAAAAACATTCCGATCGTGCGCGAAGAAATGCCGCGTGAAGAAGCCATCGACTTCTTCAAGGCTTTGGGCGAACACTACAAGGCTGAAATCATCTCTTCGATTCCTGCGGGTGAAGTGATTTCGCTCTATCGTCAGGGCGACTTCGTGGATCTTTGCCGCGGCCCTCACGTGCCGTCAACGGGCTGCCTCAAGGTGCATCACCTGATGAAGGTGGCGGGCGCCTACTGGCGCGGCGACAGCAAGAACGAAATGCTCCAGCGCATCTACGGTACGGCCTGGGCGACGAAGGATGAGCAGAAGGCTTATCTCGAGATGCTCGCTGAGGCCGAAAAGCGTGATCACCGCCGCCTTGGCCGCGAACTCGATCTCTTCCATCTGCAGGATGAAGCGCCGGGCATGGTCTTCTGGCATGCCAAAGGCTGGGCGCTCTGGCAGGTGATCGAGCAGTTCATGCGCCGCGTCTATCAGGATAATGGCTACGAAGAAGTGAAAGCTCCTCAGCTGCTTGACCGCTCTCTGTGGGAGCGTTCCGGTCACTGGGCGAAGTACCGCGACAATATGTTCACGACGGAGTCGGAGAACCGCTACTACGCGCTCAAGCCGATGAACTGCCCCGGCCACATCCAGATCTTCAATTCGAAGCTTCGCAGCTACCGTGATCTGCCGCTGCGCATTGGTGAATTCGGTCAGTGCCATCGCAATGAGTCTTCGGGTTCGCTCCACGGCCTCATGCGTGTGCGCGGCTTCACTCAGGACGACGGTCACATTTTCTGCACGGAAGATCAGATTCTTGCCGAATGCGAAGCCTTTACCGCGCTCGTGCAGAAGGTCTACAAGACCTTCGGCTTCACTGACATCGCCTACAAGGTGGCGACTCGCCCGGCGATGCGTATTGGTGAAGATGCCGTGTGGGACAAGGCCGAACATGCTCTGATGGCGAGCCTTGATGCGCTCGGCATCAAGTACGAAGTGCTCGTCGGCGAAGGCGCCTTCTACGGCCCCAAGATTGAATATCACCTCAAGGACTGCCTTGGCCGCTCCTGGCAGTGCGGCACCGTGCAGGTGGACTTCCAGATGCCGGGTCGTCTCGGCGCTGAGTATGTTGCCGAAGACAACTCCCGCAAGATTCCGGTGATGCTTCACCGCGCCATCCTGGGCTCGCTCGAGCGCTGGATCGGCATGCTGATTGAAGAGTTTGCCGGCGCCTTCCCGGTGTGGCTTGCTCCGATTCAGTGCGCTGTGACGTCAATTACCGACAATCAGGGCGCTTACGCCAAAGATGTTGCTGCAAAACTCCATGCTGCCGGTCTCCGGGTTCAGACGGATTTGCGCAGCGAAAAGATCAACTATAAAATTCGCGAGCTTAGTCTGCAAAAACTTCCCTACATCCTCGTTGTGGGTGAAAAGGAAGCTCAGACGGGAACGGTTTCCGTGCGCGCCCGCGGAGGCGAGAACCTCGGGGTGATGTCGCTCGACGCCTTCATCGAACGCATTTCAACGGAAAACCGCGAACGCACCCGCTGATCGGGTGCTTTAGCGCGCACAACGCTTAATTTTTGGGAGAAGAGCCATAGCTCAAGATCGCAAGCATCGGATCAATGGTGAGATCCGAGTTCCTGAAGTCCGACTGACCGGCGTCGATGGCGCCCAGATCGGGATCGTCCGCACATCTGAAGCCCTTCGCATGGCTGAGGATGCAGGGGTGGATTTGGTCGAGGTTGCGCCTAACGCAGTCCCGCCGGTCTGCCGTCTGATGGATTACGGCAAGTTCCGCTATCAGGAACAGAAGAAGGCTCAGGAAGCCAAGGCCAAGCAGAAAGTCGTCCAGATCAAGGAAGTCAAGTTCCGTCCGGCCACGGATGAGAACGACTTCCAGACGAAACTGCGCAGCCTGAAGCGCTTCCTTGAGGACGGCGACAAGGCCAAGATCACGCTGCGCTTCCGCGGACGCGAAATGGCTCACCAGCAGTTCGGCACTCAGCTCATGGACCGCGTCCGTGAGGAGCTTGTCGACATTGCTCAGGTCGAGCATGCGCCCAAGCTCGAAGGCCGCCAGATGATCATGGTCCTCGCTCCCAAAAAGAAGCGCTGATTTCACACACGCGGTTTTGCATTGATGTAGAATCGCGTTCCTTGACGAGAGGCCGGAAGGTTTTGCCGGCCTCGAGTTTTCTATAAGTGAGCCTCAGGCCAGACAAGAGCCGTTCAAGATCTGAACGGACGCCCGCGGTTCATCCAATAAGAGGTAACGGCCAAATGCCGAAGATGAAGACCAAGCGCGCCGCTGCGAAGCGGTTCAAGCCGCGTGCCAGCGGCTCGATCAAGCGCGCCCACGCTACGAAGCGTCATATCCTTTCCCACCGCACGACGAAGAACAAGCGTCATCTGCGCGGTATGGTCACGGTGCATGAGTCGGACATCAAGTCCGTCAAGCGCATGCTCCCCTACGCCTAATTCAGAAGAAAGGAGTTAAAGATGCCTCGTGTGAAGCGTGGTGTGACGGCTCGTGCTCGTCATAAGAAGATTTTCACCCTTTCGAAGGGCTACCGTCTGCGCCGCAACAACGTTTTCCGTGTTGCCAAGCAGGCTGTCATGCGTGCCGGTCAGTATGCTTATCGTGACCGCCGCGACAAGAAGCATGTGTTCCGCCGTCTGTGGATCGCTCGTATCAACGCCGGCAGCCGCGCCAACGGCCTGAGCTACTCGGTGTTCATGAACGGTCTGAAGAAGGCCGGCATTGCCCTCGACCGCAAGGTTCTCGCCGACATGGCTGTGAATGACAAGGACGGTTTCGCCGCCCTCGTTGCTCAGGTCAAGAACGCCTGATTCTGCGCAAAGAAAGGCTGAAGAAAGCTCCGGATCCGCGAGGGTCACGGAGCTTTTTTTCGAGCATTCTCAGAGAATTGCTTGTAGAATTCCTATCTTCTCCGACGGCTTCTGCGGAGGGTGCGGTCACTATTAGGACGCGCTCATCGATCTGAAGCCGTTCTTCGTGTTTATGTTTTCGGTCTTGGGCAGTTCAGCTGCTGCGGCTGAAAACTGCAGATGCGAAAACGGACGACTCCCTGTCGGGAGGCGCTGTGAGACGGGAATCTGAGCCTGAAGGGCTCTCAAGAGGCTTTGAGCAGGGAAAAAGAAGGAACGGCGCAGCAATGCGTCTTTTTTACATCCTTCGATGCTCAGTCTCTTATTTTTCTCGCCGCAGGTCCTGCACCGACATTCGATGGCGTCCGCCAGATTTCTCAAGTTTTGGAATTCAAAATGCAGGAACTTTCCGAACTCATCGAGTCCGCGCAGCGTGAATTCGCTGAGGCGAATGCCGCTGCCGCTCTCGAGGACGCCAAGGCCCGCTACCTCGGCAAAACGGGCAGCCTTACGATGCTCATGAAGGAGCTCGGCCGTCTCGCTCCCGAAGAGCGCCGCGCTCGCGGTCAGGAAATCAACCGCGCCAAGCAGCAGGTTGAAGCCGCACTCAATGCACGACGCGAAGCGCTCGCTGAAGAAGCGCTCGCTGCCAAGCTCGCCCAGGAGTCCATTGACGTGACGCTCCCCGGGCGCATGGACGCCAAGGGCGGAATCCATCCCGTCATGCGCACGTGGATGCGAATTGAGGAAATTTTCCGTTCGATCGGCTTTGATGTGGCCGATGGTCCTGAAATCGAAAGCGACTGGTTTAGCTTCACTGCTTTGAATAACCCGCCCAATCATCCGGCCCGCTCCATGCAGGATACGTTTTATGTGGACCGCAATGATGATGAAGGCCGCCCGCTGCCGCTGCGTCCGCACACCTCGCCCATGCAGGTGCGCTACGCCCGTACGCATCAGCCGCCGATCAAGGTCATTAGTCCGGGCCGTACCTATCGCGTTGACAGCGACGCGACGCATTCGCCGATGTTCCATCAGGTCGAAGGTCTGTGGCTCGATACCGACATCAGTTTTACCGATTTGAAGGGCGTGTACAGCGACTTCCTGCGCTGCTTCTTTGAGACGAATGATCTCGTAGTCCGCTTCCGCCCGTCCTACTTCCCGTTCACTGAACCTTCGGTCGAAGTCGACATGATGTTCACCAGCGGACCGCGAAAGGGCAAGTGGCTTGAGATTTCGGGCGCCGGTGAAGTGCATCCCAATGTGGTGCGCAATTACGGCCTGGATCCCGAGAAATACATCGGTTTTGCGTTCGGCTCCGGCCTTGAACGCCTGACGATGCTTCGCTACGGCGTCGACGATCTGCGTCTTTTCTTTGAAGGCGACCTTCGCTTCCTGCGTCAGTTCAACTAATCCCCCGAGGCATAAATGATTTTCACTGAAGAATGGCTGCGCCAGTATGTCAATCCGGCGCTCGGCACGGATGAGCTGGCCGATGCCCTGACGATGGCGGGTCTTGAGGTTGAAGAGGTTCGTACCATTGCACCGGCCTTTTCCGGCGTCGTAGTGGGTGAGGTGCTCTCTTGCCGCGATCATGAGAATTCGGACCATCTGCACGTCTGCGAAGTCAATGCCGGTACCGGCGAAACGCTGCAGATCGTCTGCGGCGCACCGAATGTCCGTGCCGGCATCAAAGTCGCCTGCGCTACGATCGGTGCCGTGCTCCCCGGCGACTTCCGCATCAAAAAGAGCAAGCTGCGCGGTGTGGTTTCGATGGGCATGCTCTGTTCGACGCGCGAACTCGGCATCAACGAAGATCACAATGGTATTTGGATCCTGCCCGATGATGCGCCGGTGGGCGTCGATATCCGTCAGTACGCACGTCTTGACGATGCCAAGATCGAACTCAAGCTCACCCCCAATCGCGGCGATGCGCTCTCCGTGGTCGGCGTCGCACGCGATGTGCATGCGATTACCGGTGCGCCGCTCACGCTGCCGGCGATGGATCCGGTTGCTGCCACTTGCTCCTGCACGCTTCCGGTGGATGTTCAGGCGCCCGACCTTTGCGGCCGCTTTACGAGCCGAATTCTTCGCGGCCTGAATGCTGCCGCTCCGACGCCGGATTGGATGAAGGCGCGCTTGGAGCGCTGCGGCATGCGTTCGATCTCGGCTTTGGTCGATATTTCCAACTATGTCATGCTCGAGCTGGGCCGTCCGACGCACTTTTATGATCTGAAGAAGATCCCTGCGGATCGTTTGACGGTGCGTTGGGCACGCGAAGGCGAGTCCGTTCAGCTGCTCAACGGTGAAACCGTTGCTCTTGATCCTTGGTACGGCGTTATCTGCGCGGGCGATGAGCCTGAGTGTCTGGCAGGCATCATGGGCGGGGAGTCGTCTTCCATCAGTACGGAAACGACAGACCTCTTTATTGAGTCCGCCTTCTGGTTCCCGAAAGCGATTCAGGGCCGCTGCCGCAAACTTAATTTCTCGACCGATGCGGCCTACCGCTATGAACGCGGCGTCGATTTCGCTTCAACGGCCGAACATCTTGAATACATCACACGGCTCGTGCTCGACATTTGCGGTACGCCCGAAACGACGGTAGGTCCCGTTGCGGATGTTCAGACGGCTCTGCCGACGCGTGCTCCCGTGAAGATGCGCGTTGATCGCTGCCGCAAGGTGGTCGGGGTGGAAATCCCTGTCGAATCGATGGAGACAAGCTTCAAGCGTCTCGGCTTCGATTTCACCTATGACGACGGCGTCTTTACCGTCGTTCCGCCGTCGTTCCGCTTTGATATTGAAATCGAAGAGGATTTGATTGAGGAAGTGGCCCGCCTCTACGGACTCGAAAAACTCCCGGATCGTCCGCCGCTCGCCCGTAGCGCGATGAAGCCGAGCCGCGAAGAGCGACGTGATCAGCATGCGCTTCGCCGTGAAATGGCCGAGCAGGGGTACCAGGAGCTCATCAACTTCTCCTTTGTGCCGGAAGACTGGGAACGCGTTTTCGCAGGAAACGACAGCCCCATCCGTCTGCTCAATCCAATCGCGTCGCAGCTTTCGGTGATGCGTACGCAGCTTATCGGCGGTTTGGTGGATATTCTCAAATACAATCTCAACCGCCGTGCCGAGCGCGTGCGCGTGTTTGAGCTGGGGCGCGTCTTCTTCCCCGATCCTTCGATTGAAGAAGGTCCGTGGACGGTGAAAGGCGTTCGCCAGCCGCAGCACATTGCGGGTCTCGCCTATGGTGATGCCGATGACAAACAGTGGGGAAAACCCGCTCGCCGCGTCGACTTCTATGACGTCAAAGGCGATCTCGAACGCTTAGCAGCTCCGATGAAGCTGCGCTTCGTCAAGGAAGCGTTCCCGGCACTGCATCCGGGACGTTCGGCAGCTGTGTACTTGGGCAGCAAGCGCATCGGCTTTATTGGCGAACTTCACCCGAAGGCTGCACAGGCGTATGAACTGCCGCATGCCCCGGTGGTTTTCGAAGTCGAGGTGCCGGCACTTCTGGATCGTCCGCTTCCGAACTACGTTCCGGTGAGCAAGTTCCAGTCCGTTACCCGCGACTTGGCCGTCGTCGTGCCTGCGGAAATGGAAGTCGAGAAGCTCTTTGACGCGGTTGCTGCGGCTAAGAAGAAAGATCTTCGTCTGGCGCCGCTCGCCAACTTCAAGCTCTTTGACCTCTACCGTCCGCAGGACGCAGTGGATACAGTTGCTGAGAAGTCACTCGCTTTCGCCATTGAACTTTCGAGCCGTACCGAAGAAGCGCTCACCGACGAACAAGCTGACGGCGCTGTGCGAGCGATTCTCGAAGCGCTCGAGGGCGTGGGGGCGCATCTGCGCGCGTGATTGACCTTGAACTATTTCGAAGGGAGTTGCATGATTCCCTTCGAAAGACATAATTCTCAATTGACCGCTAGTGAATATGACTGAAGAATTTGAACTGACCGCCGCTGAGATCTACACGCTCAATAAGGCAAGCCTGGCAGAAGCATTGGTCGATCATGTCGCAGGACTTGATCGTCCTCATGCCAAACTTATCGTTGAGACCTTCTTTGAACTCGTCGCCGAGCATCTGGAAAAGGGTGATACGGTGAAGATCCCGGGTCTCGGCAACTTCTCGGTTCGCGACAAGGTGGCTCGCCCGGGCCGCAACCTGAAGACCGGCGAAACGGTGACTATCACCGAACGCCGAGTCGTCACGTTCCATCCGTCGGGAACGCTCAACAGCCGAGTGACAACGAATCTGATCGCCGGCGGCGAAGATTGATTTGACTTTTTAGGGAGGGTCATATAAACTCTCCCTTCTGTTCGGGGCGTAGCGCAGCCTGGTAGCGCACTTGCATGGGGTGCAAGGGGTCGCGAGTTCGAATCCCGCCGCCCCGACCAGAAAACCAAAATGAGGTCATCGCAAGATGGCCTTTTTTGTTGTCTGAATACCCGCACACCTCAGCGTTTCCAGGGTTTCAGGAATGAAAACGGGCAGCAAAACCCGTCCTCTTGACATGTCTAGGCATGTCGCCGGCCCGCAGCTTAAGCACTAAAAGAACATTGACGGGCAATGCGGGGAGACCGGCTTAGCAGCAGGCGGTATGTGACGTTTTGATGACGGACATTCTTCGCTGTCACACAATATTCATAAGAGATTCACGGCTGAGTCAAAGCCGACTTTCATACTTCGACCCGTGCGGAAAAGAAAACGCACACCGAATACATCTCTAGAAGTTGGAAGTTGGAAATGACTAAAAACATGATTGCCGTTCTCGGCGCTCTCGCTGGTTTTGCCGCTGCCGCCGCCGTTCATGCGGAAACCGTTACGGTTAACGGCTCGACGACGGTTCTGCCCGCTATGCAGCTCACGGCGGAGGGCTTCATGAAGGCCAATCCGAACATCACCGTGACGATCTCCGGTACCGGATCGGGCAACGGCATCAAGGCGCTGCGCGACGGCATGACCGACGTTGCGATGGCTTCGCGCGACATGAAGGATAAGGAAGTCAAGGACTTCGCCGATCACAACATCAAGACCGTGCGTTACACGGTAGCCCATGACGCCATCATTCCGGTCGTCAATCCGAACAATGCCGTCAAGGGCCTGACGATGGCTCAGCTCAAGGACATCTTCGCTGGCAAGATCCGTTCCTGGGATGAAGTTGGCGGTGCCAAGGCTCCGATCGTTGTGGTTGGCCGCGACTCTTCTTCCGGCACCTTTGAGTGCTTCCAGGAATTGGTGATGGGCAAGACCCGTGTGTCGCCCCGTGCTCTGATTCAGGCTTCGAACGGCGGTGTCGTGCAGGCCATTGCTCAGAACCCGAATGCTATCGGCTACATCGGCGTCGGTTACATGGATAAGCAGACGCACCCGCTCACGATGAACAACGTGAAGCCGGGCATTGAATCCGCCAAGGATAAGACCTGGCCGATCGCCAGGGATCTTTACCTCTTCACGGCTGACAACGTGAAGGCCGAGGCGAAGAAGCTGATTGACTTCATGCTCTCCGCTGAAGGTCAAAAGGACGTTGAAAAGGCTGGTTTCGTGCCGGTTGCCGCCAAGTAAGACGGTTTTAGCCCTCGGGAAGCTCGGCGCTTAGGGCGTCGAGCTTCTGTGATTTCAGTGTGACTATCCGGATTCCTTCACTATGGCTCTGCCTGCCAAACTTCAGGCTGACGTGAACTTTCGCCGCGGTCTTGCTGCCGCTGCCGGCGTGAGTGTTCTTGCGTTGGCTGCTATCGTCATCTTTCTCCTCAGCCAGGCGCTGCCGATCTTTGCTCACGTCTCCCTCAAAGATTTTCTTTTCTCAACAGAGTGGTATCCGACGGATGATCCGCCAGTTTTCGGCATTGGGGCGCTGATTGCAGGTTCTTTGGCCTGTGCTGCGCTGACGACGCTGATTGCGGTGCCGTTCGGTGTTCTGACAGCCTGCGCTATTCATGCAGGCATGCCTCCGGCACTCACCCGCATTGTGAAGCCGCTGATTGAACTCATGGCGGCGCTTCCGTCGGTCGTCATCGGCTTTATCGGCATGATTATCCTGGCTCCCTGGCTGCAGGACATGTTCGGCATTGCGACCGGTCTGAATCTGTTCAATGCCTCCATCATGCTCGCCTTCATGTGCGTGCCGACCATTGCTTCCATTTCTGAGGATGCGCTGCGCAATGTCCCGTCAGGACTGCGCGAAGCGAGTCTGGCGCTTGGAGCTACCCGCTGGGAAACGCTTCTCAAGGTTGAGCTCCGCTGGGCCATGGGCGGTATCGCTACCGCCGTGATGCTCGGCATTTCCCGCGTTATCGGTGAAACCATGGTTGTACTCATGGTGGCCGGCGGCGCGGCCATTATTCCCGAGTCGATTTTCGACCCGGTGCGCCCGATGACCTCGTCGATCGCTGCAGAAATGGCAGAAGCAGCCGTCGGCGGCGAGCACTATCACGCGCTCTATGCGACGGGTCTCGTGCTCTTCATCATTACATTTGCCTTCAACCTCTGCGCCTGGTATGCGGCTCGCCGCTTCGGACTGGAGAAGAAATAAATGAAGTCAGCAGCTTTGCGGCGCTTCTATGAAGCCACGGGCTTCACGGTGATGCGCGCCGCAGTCCTCATCAACGTTGCCGCACTGCTCGGCATCATCGGACTCATTGTCGTCAATGCCTGGCCGGCGATGACGTGGGAATTTCTGACGGAGCCTCCGCGAGATCTGATGACGAAGGGCGGCATTCTGCCCTGCATCATCGGCACATTCTGCCTGGCGCTGGGTGCTTTGATCATCGCTCTCCCGCTCGGCGTGGCCAGTGCGGTGTACCTCAAGGAATACAGTCAGCCGTCCGTCTGGGTGACGTTGACGCGTCTTTCGATTGCTAATCTTGCGGGCGTCCCCTCCATCGTCTTCGGTCTCTTTGGCCTCACGTTCTTCGTCGTGTTCTGCGGCTTTGGAGTGAGCCTGCTTTCGGGCATCCTGACGCTCGCCGTGCTGTCTTTGCCGATCATCATCAACACGACCGAAGCCGCGCTCTCACAGATCCCGCAGGACTGGCGCGAGGCCAGCCTCGCGCTCGGCGCCTCGCAGCGTGAAACCACGCTCAAGGTGGTGCTGCCGAATGCGCTGCCCGGCATTCTGACGGGTTCGATTCTTGCGCTTGCCCGCGCAGCCGGCGAAACGGCCGCGATCATGTACACCGGCAGCGTTTTCTTTACGCCAAAGGAAGGTGTTTCGCTGTTCGACCCGGTGATGGCGCTGCCCTACCACATCTATGTGCTCGCGACTTCCGGCACCAGCATCGAAGCGACGCGGCCGCTGCAGTACGGCACCGCGCTGGTGCTCTTAATTCTCGTGCTCCTCATGAGCTCGGCTGCCATTGTCATCCGCGAACGCCGTCGCCGCTGATGCGGACGACCCTCCAGTGAACAGAACATATTGAAGAGCTTCAAATGCCTTTGATTCATCCCGAACATCTCGATCAGCTTGCCGTTCGTGAAATGCCCGAACCCAAGATCCTGATCTCCGACCTTAACGTCTACTACGGCAACTTTCACGCGCTGAAGAACGTTTCTCTGCCCATTCCCAAGGGGTGCGTAACGGCCTTCATCGGACCGTCCGGCTGCGGCAAATCGACGCTTCTGCGGAGTTTGAACCGTATGCAGGATCTGTATCCGGAGCAGCGAGCCGAAGGCTCCATCCGTATGGGTGATCTTGAAATTCTGGATCCTTCGATCGACGTGACGGCGCTGCGCAGCCGCGTGGGCATGGTTTTTCAGCGTCCGACGCCGTTCCCTATGTCGATTTACGACAACGTGGCGTACGGTGTGCGTCTGCGCGAAAAGATCGCCAAAGCCGATCTCGATGAGCGCGTTGAATGGGCGCTGCGCAAGGCGGCGCTCTGGGACGATGTGAAGGATAAGCTCGCTCAGCCCGGCACCTCGCTCTCCGGCGGTCAGCAGCAGCGCCTGTGCATTGCCCGCGGCATCGCCGTGAAGCCTGAGGTACTGCTGCTTGACGAACCTTGCTCGGCGCTTGACCCGATTGCCACCGCCCGCATTGAAGAGCTTATTGACGAACTCAAGAAAGACTACACGGTCGTTATCGTCAGTCACAGCATGCAGCAGGCTGCTCGCATTTCCGAGTACACCGCGTTCATGTATCTGGGCGAGCTGATTGAGTTTGGCGATACGAAAACGATCTTCACGCATCCTCAAAAGAAAGCGACGGAAGACTTCATCACCGGCCGTTTCGGCTGATCGTTATGGAAGTTTGACCAAGAACTCAACCGACTGGGAAGACAACCAAATGGAAACCAAGGCACATACGGTGAAGCGCTTTGACGCTGAGCTCGAAGAACTCAACAGCAACGTTGTTCAGATGGCCAGCGCTGTCGAGGAGCAGCTCGGCAGATTGGGCGATGCGCTCGTGAATCTGAATGCAGATGAAGCCGCCAAAGTGATGGCGGAAGATCATGTAATCAATTCCTGGGAAGCTGAACTCGACGATTATCTGGAAACCGTCATTTCTCGGCGTCAGCCTCAGGCGGTGGATCTGCGGCTGCTCTTGGGCTACTACCGCATGACGACTGACTTTGAGCGCATGGGCGACGAAATCCGCAATGCCGCCAAGGGTGTGCGTAAGCTGAGCGAGCTCGTCAAGCCTTTGTCTGAGCCCGCTCTGGCCAATGTCTCGACGCTCTTTAGTCTGCACGCGCTCCTGCGCGTAATGGGCGACGACATGATTGCCTGCGTACGTCTGCTTGATCCGGAGCGTGCACGAGCGTTGGTCGCTCGGCGCACGATTGTGTCCGCAGAAGTCGATGAAGCGCTCAGCGACACGGTGGAGCGCCTGAAGACCGGAGAGCTCAAGCTCGCTGACGGATTGGAATTCATCCGTATTAACCGCTCGCTTGAACGCGTGGCCGCGCATATGCAAAACGTCGGTGAGACTGTAGTTTTCATGACAGAAGGCGTGGACATTCGTCACGCTGGGAAAACTCAGCCTCAGCAAAACTGAAAACATTTCGAAATGTCCAAAACCTCTGGGCAGGAAGTTCCGGCAATGCAGCGCTCCGATGCAGAAAATGCACGCAGAGCAAGTCGCGGACAGTCACGGAAAGTACAATCTGACGCATCACAAACTCGTCGGAATACTTCACCAGACATGTCCGCGCCGCTGCTGCTTATCGTTGAGGACGAGCTCGCTATTCAGGAGCTCATCGTTTTTGTCTGCGAAGCCGAAGGCTTTCGCACGACCCGTGCAGGGAGCATTGCCGAGGCTCGCTCGGCGCTCGCCGCCGAGCGTCCCGATTTGATTCTGCTCGATCGTATGCTTCCGGATCGCCCGGGAGAAGAGTGGCTTCGAGAGCTGCGCTCAGACGCCAAGACGGCCGATGTGCCGGTCATCATTCTCACGGCCCGCGGCAATGAGTCGGATCGTGTGACGGGTCTGGATGCCGGCGCGGACGATTATGTGGTGAAGCCCTTTTTGCCGCGAGAGCTGACTGCTCGAGTGCGTGCGGTGCTTCGCCGCCGTGGTGCGGCGGTCATTGCCGGCCGCCTGAGTCCGATGCCCTCGGAGGAGACGGCCAGCACGGCCGACGAAGAGCGTGTGATTGTCTGCGGACCGTTAAAACTCAACGAAGCGCGTTTTGAGGCGACAGCTGCAGGCAAACCGCTCAAGCTTTCTGCCAAAGAATTTAAGCTCCTCTCCCTTTTTGCGGCCAAGCCTGGGCGCGTCTTTTCGCGTGCAAATCTGCTTGATGCAGTGTGGCAGAGCGCTTTTGTTGACGAACGCACGGTGGACGTACACATGCTGCGTTTGAGAAAAGCTTTGGCCGGAAGCGCCGCAGAAGACATGATCGAAACCGTGCGCGGCGTGGGCTATCGATTTCGTGATCCGCAGACGGCACTGAACACTCCTGCCAGCGAATAGCAGGAGGGTTTATTCAATGGCAGAAAAGACTGAAGACGCGCTGGGCGGCATTGCCGCGCCTAAAGCCGAAGAGGCGAAGAGCGCTGCCAAAACCTATGAGACGCCTCTTAAAGAGGCTTATGAAGCGGGCGACCTGCCGGCACCGGAGAGTGCTGTCGGCGGAACTGGGAACGGCTCCGGCGTGCGCCCTGCTGACCCCAATGGGCCCGAGGAACGCATAGCGCGGCTGCGCCGTCAGAGTGCATGGCTTGCTGCGGCGTTTGTCTTCCTCTTTGTCTTCATGATGGTTGTCTGGATGAACGACGTCTCCCGCGCCGTGATCTTCTGGATGTGGGTCGTCGGCACGGTCGGCATATTCATTCTTTCCGTTCGCTTGTGGCTGGCGCTTGTGCGTGAAGATGAAAAGAAGGCCAAGCGCATCCGCGACCGCGACGTTCGTTATCGAAAAACCCTTGCCTTGCTGCCCGAAGGGGTTGCTATTCTCGGCGAAGGCTGGCGTATCGACTGGGTGAATGCTCGCGGCGCCGAACACTTCGGTATTGCTCCGGAGATGATCGGCCGGTCGTTTTTCGATGTCGTCACCGATGAACGTTTGCGTCACTGGCTCTTTGAGCGCAATTTTGCCGGGCGCTGCAATTACACCTCGAAGGCGGGTCTGGATCTTGACGTCTCTGTGGTGGCGCCGGACTCTCGTCACATGATGATCGTCACGCATGACGTGACTGAACGTCTGCGCATTGATGAAATGCGCCGCGACTTTGTCGCCAATGTTTCGCATGAACTGCGTACGCCGCTCACCGTCATCAGCGGATTTCTGGATATTGAGTCTCAGGGAAAAGTGCCTGCAAACGTCATGCAAAAGCACCGCGAACTGATGCTTGATCAGGCCAGACGCATGCAGTCGCTTCTGGACGATCTGCTGCTTCTTTCGGGACTTGAAAATCGCGACGAAACCGACAGCGATGATGCTGAAGTCATCAGCATGACGAAGCTTCTCGAAGATGTGGTCAACGAGGGACGGGCGCTTTCACTTGGCCGCCATGTGATCACTTTGGAAGCCTGCCGTGCGTCGCTCGTCGGCGAGCCCTCTGATATTCGCAGCGCCGCGATGAATCTCGTTTCCAATGCCGTGCGTTACACGCCTGAAGGCGGCCGCATTGATGTGCGGTGGTTCCGCACATCGAGCGGTGCTGTGCTCTCCGTGAAGGATACGGGCATCGGCATTGAGGAAAAGCACATTCCGCGGCTTACCGAGCGCTTTTACCGCGTCGATAAGGGGCGCTCCAGAAGCACCGGCGGCACAGGACTGGGGCTTGCCATTGTCAAGCATGTCTGCCGCAGCGCCGGGGGACAGCTCAAAATTGAATCAACGCCCGGCAAAGGTTCGACCTTTTCGATGGTCTTCCCGAAATCGCGGATTTTTGACGACGAAAGCGTTTGAGAAAGCTGCGGGCCGCAGCAGCATAGGGGGCTTGCAGCAGATTTCTGCAAAGAAAAACTACAGCCGCACGCTCAGACCAAGATCGACTGCGGCAGTGGGCTACAATCCAAAAATTCCAAAGTCCGCTGTGTCCGCTGCTGCGCCCGTGCGCTGAGCGATAAACCCATCGCTCAGTCGGGCGCCGGCTGCTTTTTTGACCTGCATGAACATTCTCATCTCTAACGACGACGGCTACCGCGCCCCCGGCATTGAAGCCTTGGCGCGCGCGATGCGCCGTTTTGGGCGCGTTACGATCGTGGCGCCCGACCACAATCATTCCGGCGCTTCCAACTCATTGACGCTTAATCGACCGCTTACCGTTGAGCACATGCAGGGAACAGACCTCTATGTGCTTTCCGGGACGCCCTCAGACTGCGTGCATGTGGCGCTCACGGGGCTGCTCGATGAAAAGCCGGATTTAGTCGTTTCCGGCATCAACTGCGGTGCCAATATGGGTGACGACACGATGTATTCGGGAACGGTTGCTGCGGCGATTGAAGGCTATCTCTTCGGCGTTCCATCCATTGCCTTTTCGCAGATTGACAAAGGCTGGGCAGAGCTTGAGAGCGCAGCAAAGGTTGCCTCGGCCGTGGTCGAGCGTTTCATCGAACGCAGGGATGCAGAGATTGAAGCGGGCAAGACGGCAGACGAACCCGTGCTGCTCAACGTTAATATTCCGAACATGCCGTTTGAGTCACTTCGCGGCATTCTCGGCACTCGCCTCGGCCGACGCTCGAGTGCGGAGCCCGTTATCGCTGAAATGAGTCCGCGCGGATTTCCAATCTATTGGCTCGGCGCAGCCGGCAAACCGATTGACGCCGCAGAAGGAACTGATTTCTGGGCAACGTCGCACGGTTATGTTTCCGTGACGCCGCTGCAGGTTGACCTCACCAGCTTTAAGCAGGTAGAGGCGGCCAGCCGTTGGGTAGGCGGTGCATTTGCTGCACAGGCAGACCTTTGATGTGAGTGCAAGGAGTTTTTAAGATGAAGGCGTTTCCTCTTCGCGCATGCGGCATGGCCGTCGGTGCTGCCGTACTCCTTGGGGGCTGCTCGTCGCTGCCCCTCGGAGACGTTCCCATCGTTGATCGGTCAGTGCCTACGAGCGGCGAACACACCACTGCCGGTTCGCAGAGCTCGAGCTTTGCGCCGCTCGGCGACGTGCGCGATTCCGGCCGTACGCATACGGTGACGGTCGGCGATACCATCTACAACATTTCCGTGCGTTACGGTGTGACGCCTTCGGCACTGATGCAGCTCAATGCCGTCACGGATCCGACGCAGCTCGCTATCGGCCGTGTGCTTCATATTCCGGAATCAACGGCCGCGCCGCGTGAGGTGACGATGCCTGAAGGCGTGCGCGTCAACCGTATCGAGCATGTCGCTCCGATTGAGGCCGCAGCCGTTTCGCCGGCCGCCGGCAGCAGCTCGTCGGGCGATCAGACGAGTACCGGCTCAGTGCCGACTCCGACTGCTCCGACGTCAGCGGCAGCCGCGCCTGCGGCCGAACCGGTCCCGGCAGCAAAAGCCGCAGAAAAGCCGGCCGCAGCAGTCGTTCCCGGCACTCGCATGATTTGGCCCGTGCGCGGGACAGTACTCTCGGATTTTGCGAAGAACGGCAAGGGGCTCGACATTGGCGCTGCTGCGGGCAGCGTTGTGGTGAGCGCCGGCGCAGGCGAGGTGATCTTCGTGGGATCAGGTGTCAAGGGATATGGTCAGCTGGTGATCGTGCGCCACACGCCGACGCTCGTGACCGCCTACGGACACAATTCGAAGATCGTCGTGCAGACGGGTGACAAAGTGAAGGCCGGACAGAAGATTGCTGAAAGCGGCAATACAGAGGCCGAACGTCCGATGCTGCGCTTTGAAGTGCGCGACAGAGGACAACCCGTCGATCCGATGAAATTCCTGCCGCCGCTGCGCAACTAAGCGCTCCTTTGCGGTAAATTCCTCATCCCGCCGGGAAAGAGCGCTTTGAAAGGGCGCTGCACCAAGACCCGAGGCGCCGTCGGCTCAAGCCAGCTGAACGGCGCCTTTCTTCTTTTTTATTCATCGGGTCAGGGCGGTCGGCCGGCACAAAGTACCCGGACCGGTTAATTCCAATACAGATCAGACCCCAAACAGTTTTTCTTAGGAGATCATCATGGGCCGCAGAGGACGCTCAAAAGAACGGACGCCCGAATACTTCACTGTCGACGTGGAGCGTCTTGATCAGGAAGGACGCGGCATAGCGCATCTTGACGGCAAGGTGGTCTTTATTCAGGGGGCGCTTCCCGGCGAACGCGTGACTTATGAGCGTCTGCGTTCGAAATCGAGTTTTGATATCGGCCGCACATCGGCGGTGCTCACGCAAAGCTGGGCGCGCGTCGCTCCCCGCTGCCCCAAGTTCGGTTTCGGGCCGGGATCCTGCGGCGGCTGCACGATGCAGCATATTGAACCTAATGCGCAGGTGGCCTTCAAGGAGCGCATTCTGATGGACACGCTCTGGCACATCGGCAAGGTCAAACCGGAAAACGTTCTGCCGCCCATTCGCGGACCTTTTTGGAATTACCGCCATCGTGCACGCCTGACGGTTCGCGATGTTGCCAAAAAGGGCGGTGTTTTGGTGGGGTTCCACGAAAAGGCTTCGAGTTATGTGTGCGATATGCATGCCTGCCCGATTCTGACGCAGAACGTTTCCGACATGATTGATCCGCTTCGCGAGCTGATCTCCGTGCTCGATATGCGCCAGCGGATGCCTCAAATAGAAGTCGCTGTCGGCGGCGACGGCCGCACAGCGCTCGTTTTCCGTCATCTGGATCCGGTGTCGCCCGAGGATATGGAAAAGCTGCTGGCTTTTGGCCGAGCACACGGCGCGGATATTTGGCTTCAGCCAAAAGGACCGGAAACCGCTCATGCGGTCAATCCGGAGGATGAAAAAAAGCTCGGGCTGGAGTTGACGGAATTCGGTGTACGCATCGCTTTTAAGCCCACAGACTTCACGCAGGTCAACCATGCGCTCAACGAAACGATGGTCGGCCGCGCTGTGCGTCTCCTGGGGCTCGAACCGGATCACAAGGTGGCTGATTTCTTCTGCGGCCTGGGCAACTTTACGCTGCCGCTCGCCCGCTGCTCCCAGCGGGTGATCGGTATTGAGGGATCCGAAGGCTTGGTCGCCCGCGCTCGTCAAGGGGCGGCTGAAAACGGATTGGCTGAGAAAACAACCTTCCGTGCGCGGAATCTTTTTACGTGGAGCGAAGAGGACTGGGAAGAGCTCTGGCAGACCATGGGCGGCATCGACCGCGTGCTGATCGATCCGCCGCGCGAAGGCGCCTTGGCGCTCGCCCGCGTGCTGGCGGCGACCGAAAAGCGTCCGGCCCGTGTGGTCTACGTTTCCTGCAATCCGGCGACGCTTGCACGTGACTGCGCGATTTTGCAGCATGAAGGCGGCTGGCATATTCGTGCGGCCGGCATCATGAATATGTTCCCGCATACCGGACATGTTGAGTCGATCGCAGTGCTCGAACCGGGTCCAAAGCCTGAGAAGCTCGATGAAGAAGCCGAACGAATCGAGGCGCGAATCGCCGCGCAGCATGAAGACAATGTCAAGATGACGCTGACCGACGGATCAGAAGGCTAATCCATCGGGAATCATTTCCGCTCGAATGAAAATCGGCAGGCACCTGAATGGATGTCTGCCGATTTTTTATACGGGTCGTTTCAGCGCTTCTTCGGATCTCGCTGGTAGGAGAGCGGTTCGCTGCGGGAGATCTCGGCGAGCTTTGCAAAAAGACCGTAGGCCAGACCGACGTGCAGAGCCACGGCTGAAACGCGTGCCGGCGCAGCTTCATTGGGCGCTTTGCCGGTCAGTGCTGAAAGAAATGCGCGCGCAAAAGCATCCTTGTCAGGGACGGTGCTTGCCGCTGCGCCAAGACGCATGAAGCGCTGGCGAAGCAATGTGTAGTCACGGATTTCGTCGGGCGACAGATGGTCAAGGATCGGCGCCTTGAGGAGTGCATCCGTATAGGCTTCCATCTGTGAAGTGATCTTGCGCGAGAGCTTGGGATCCGCCTTCAATTCGGGAATGACGACCAGTGCTGCCCAAAGTCCGATGCCTTGCAGAAGGGCTGCCCAGCGGGCGCGAAAACGCACTTTCTCAGCGCGGCCGAAAAAGGGCAGAGGATTCCAATAGGCACCGGCCGAACGAGCGATTTCCGGTGAAAAAAGGTTGAGCGACTGATCTCGCACACAGCCGCCAAATGCTGTGCCGAGGTTGTCGGCAAAAATCTTGTCGATGGTGAGATTGGCTGCCATGCGTGTCCTTCCTTTTGGTGTTCTTTTGATGTTTTAGTTCTTCTACTTTTTTGGCCAGCTTTTCATGAGCAAGTGTCGAGTCTTTGCACTCAAGCATCGAGCCGCATTCTAAACAAAGACAACTGAACGGCGCCCGTTCGGGTCAAGAATCGTGCAAACTGCTCGAACCGTATTAGGTGCGGCGCATACGCACTAGAGAAAAGAACCAAACAGAACGGAATGGTTATGACGACAGTTGGATTACTCGAGGGTTCGTCGGAGGCGCTTTACGATAATGAAGCCGAACTTCGCCGCCTGATCGGCGAGCGGATGGCCCTCCTCGGCGCAGCGGCCGAACCCGGGCAGTCAGAGGCGCTCGCGGACGTTATTCTCGGACGCATCGCCCGCGAAGCCGGCCGGCTTGTCAAAGCTGCCGAACCGGAGGCTGCGGACTCGGCAAAGACGCCGGAGCACAAACCGGTTGTGATTGTGGGCGGTGCGGGCGGCATGGGGCGGCAGCTCCATCGAGCGTTCGAGCGCTCGGGCTGGCCGGTTCGCATTCTTGAGCAAGGGGATTGGCCTCAGGCAGCGGAGATTCTCAAGGGCGCCGGTACGGTGGTGGTATCGGTGCCGATTGATAAGACCATCAGCGTCATCGAGGCGCTCGCCGGACTTCTTCCGCGAGAGGCGCTGCTTTGCGATGTGACGTCGGTGAAGGCCGGACCGGTTGAGGCGATGATGCGCGTGCACCGCGGACCGGTCGCGGGGCTTCATCCGATGTTCGGCCCCGATGTGGCGAGTTTTGCCGGTCAAGTCTTCGTTTATGCGCCCGGCCGGGAGGCTGCCGCGGCCGAACCGCTTTTAGAGCAGATTCGCCGCTGGGGCGCGAAGGTAGTGACTTGTTCTGCCGAAGAGCATGACCGCTCGATGGGCATTATTCAAGCGCTGCGGCACTTCACGACCTTTGCTTACGGCGTGTTTCTCTCGAAGCTCAATCCGGATCTGTCCGTCATCCTGCAGCTCTCCTCGCCCATTTACCGCTTGGAATTGGAAATGGTGGGACGGCTCTTTGCCCAGGATCCGCGTCTTTATGCCGACATTATTCTTGCCAATCCCCGAAATACGCAGATCATCCGCGGCTACGTTGAAAGTCTTGCGCCGGAGCTCGCAATGATAGAGGCACGTGACCGCGATGAATTCATTCGGCGGTTTGAGCGCGTACGGCGCTATTTCGGTGATTTGGCCCCTGCCTTTATGAAGGAAAGCGGCAGGATGCTTAACCTCATTCAGACCGAACGCGCCGAGCGCGCAGATGTGATGAGCTTGAAGGATGCTTCTGAATCGGACGGCAACACATCCTCGCAAGTTTGAGGGGTTTAAGAGCCGAGAGAAATCAAAGCCTCGTGATAAAATTGCGCGCCTGATGAAACAGGCGCCAGCCAATGCATAAACGGGCGTCGTCTCATCCGCGAAGAACCCCTTATGGGGTTTCATATATTTTTCCAATACGAAACGATAAGAGCAGAAAATGGCTATTGAGCGCACTCTCTCCATCATCAAGCCGGACGCCGTCGCCAAGAACGTCATCGGCAAGATCTATTCCCGCTTTGAAACGAACGGTCTCAAGATCGTCGCCGCCCAGATGCGCCAGCTGAGCCAGGCTGAAGCCGAAGGCTTCTATGCCGTCCATCGCGAACGTCCCTTCTTTGCCGATTTGGTCAAGTTCATGACCTCCGGCCCGGTCATGATTCAGGTTCTCGAAGGCGAAAACGCCATCCTCAAGAATCGCGAACTCATGGGCGCCACGGACCCGAAGAAGGCCGCTGCCGGCACCATCCGCGCCGATTTCGCTGAAAGCATTGACGCCAATGCTGTTCACGGTTCCGACGCTCCGGAAACGGCTGCCGTTGAAATCGCCTACTTCTTCCCGACGCTTGCGATTCACAGCCGCTAATGTCCGAAACGCTCGTCAACACTGACAAGCGCGAAGAGGCCGCTTCTGCTCCTGCGGAGGCGGCCGCACGCGTCAATCTTCTCGACTTCGATGCTGCCGGTCTGAAGGCTTGGTGCGAATCGATCGGCGAGAAGCCTTTTCGTGCCCGGCAGCTTACGCGCTGGGTGCATCGCCATCTTGTCTGCGACTTTAACGAGATGACCGATCTCGCGAAGACCTTTCGGGCCAAGCTCCTCAAGCTTGCGGAAATCCGTCCGCCCGAAGTCATTCACGAAAAGAAGTCCTCTGACGGTACGCGCAAGTGGCTTTTTGCCGTCGGCAACGGCAATGCTGTAGAAGCCGTCTTCATCCCTGAAGATGACCGCGGAACACTCTGCATTTCCTCGCAGGCCGGGTGCGCCATGGGGTGCCTCTTCTGCTCGACGGGCAAGCAGGGTTTCAACCGCAATCTCACTACTGCGGAAATCGTGGGCCAGCTTTGGACGGCCGAGCGCGAGCTCTGCCGCGACCGCGGCATCACGGATCCGAATGACCGCGTCATCAGCAATGTTGTGCTGATGGGTATGGGTGAACCGCTGCAGAACCTCGATGCGGTTATTCCCGCGATCAAGATTTTTTTGGACGATGACGGTTACGGCCTTTCACGCCGCCGCGTCACCGTTTCTACCTCTGGACTTGTGCGCCAGATCGACAAGCTTGCCGAAGCTGCCCCGGTGGCGCTTGCGGTAAGTCTTCATGCTGCCGATGATGAGCTGCGCGACAAGCTCATGCCCATCAATAAAAAGCATCCGCTCGGCGATCTGATGGCCGCCTGCCGGCGCTATCTGCGCGTCGCTCCGCGCGACTTCATTACGTTTGAATACGTAATGCTCGGCGGCATCAACGATTCACTCGCCGATGCCGATCATCTTGCGGCTTTGGTTCGCCGCGAGAACGTGCCCTGCAAGTTCAATCTGATTCCCTTCAATCCTTTTCCGCAGTCAGACCTTGAAAAGCCTGACCGGGAGAAGGTGCTCGCCTTCTGTCGCCGGCTCAACGAGCTCGGCTACGTGACAACGGTGCGCAAGACCCGCGGCGACGACATCGACGCCGCGTGCGGTCAGCTCGCCGGTGAAGTGCGCGATCGTACGCGTCGAGCGGAACGTCTCGCACAGCAGAAGGCTGAGGCTGCGGTGATTTTGTATCGCCCGCAGCATTCTTGAAACCGTCGTTTTCATTGAGGCGCATCCATGGCTGAGAGCAATTTCACGACCCCAGAGCAAAAAAATGCTGCAGACCGCTCGAGCGGCTCGGCGTCCGAGAAGCTCGAGCCGAGTCTCAACACGCTTCAGGGCGAAACTGCCCAGACGCAGGACGAACCGACCATTCCCGTACGTGAGGAAGCGCCGGCTGCCCCTAAGGGCTTTGGTGCGGTGCTTCGTGCTGCTCGAGAGGCCGAAGGCATTTCTGTGGGCGATATGGCCGTACAGTGCCGTCTTGCCGTGACGCAGATTCGTGCGCTCGAAGAGGAGCGCCTTGAGAATTTGCCCGAACCCGTCTATGTGCGTGCTTTCATTCGCGGGTATGCGCATGCGCTTAAGATTGATCCGGCGCCTTTGGTTGACGACTACATGATGCGCTGCGGGCGCCGCGGCGCTACCGTGGAAGTGGGGCAGCTCCCGAACCGTTCTCCCTCTACGGAAGCGGTTTTCCATGAGCCGCCGAAAAACCGCACTTTGAAGGCCGTGCTCTTCGTGGTGTTGGCGGCGCTTGTCGGGGGCGGCATCTGGGCGGTCTATACGGACCAGTTTGCCAGTCTGCACACCTCGAGCGAAGCGCAGAAGGTGGAGTCCGGCGCCAACGAGGCTAAAGAGACTAAAACGCCCACTGCTGAGCCGACAGAGAAGGCAGCTCAGCCTTCGGACGCCGCGCCTGAGGCTCAGCCTGCTCAGCCGTCAGCTCCCGCCGCTGCGCCGCAAGCTCAGCCTGCTGCTGCGGCTCCGGCAGCTCAGCCGGCCCCGTCGGCCGCGCTGGCTCCTGCCGCGCAGACCGCGTCAGCCGCGCCGGCGCAACCGGCACCCGCGGCTTCCGCTCAGCCGCCCGCTGCCGCACCGGTGCTCCACAAGGTGGAATTCCGTCTGGGAGCTGGGGCCAGCTGGGTTCAGGTTATCGCGCCCAATGGCCGCAATGTCGTAGCGAGCGAAATGCGCCCGCAGTCTGTGCAGGCCTACGAGATTCCGAAGGGTTCGCGCTTCACGATAGGCAATGCCGGCGTCGTCTCACTCACGATCGACGGTGAGGTTTATCCGTTGGACGGCGTCGTACGAAACGGCATTGCCCGCTTTACCATCGAATAATCGCCCGGCACCTTCGGGCATGCCGGAGAGTCCAAAAAGGCGCTCGCCGCTCGATACGTCGAGCTAAGGCGCCTTTTCTGATTTCTGCGGTTTCAGTTAAAAAAGAGCAACGAGATGCCAACAGTGAATGCATGCGGTCTCAACCGTCATTGGACCACGCCTGTTGATGTGATTTGGCGTCCGGCGACCGTTACGATCGGCGGCGGCCGGCCGGTAGTCGTGCAGTCGATGACCAATACGGCAACGGCAGATGCAGAGGCGTCCTATCGACAGACGGCCGAACTCGCCGAGGCGGGCAGCGAACTCGTGCGGCTCACGGTGAATACGCCCGATGCGGCGCGGGCGGTCGTGACTATCCGCGAAAAACTCGATGCGGCGGGAATTCATGTGCCGCTGGTGGGCGACTTCCATTACAACGGTCACAAACTCCTCACGGAAATCTCTGAATGTGCTGACTGCTTATCGAAGTACCGCATCAATCCGGGCAATGTCGGCAAAGGCACCAAGGCCGAAGAGAACTTCGCAATGATGATCGAGGTTGCCAAACGTACGGGCGCAGCGGTGCGCATCGGCGTGAACGGCGGGTCGCTTGATCAGGCGCTCTTAGCTCGGCTGATGGATGAAAATCGTCAGTCCGAACACCCGGAGTCGCCGCAAGCCGTGCTCCGTGAGGCACTGGTTCGTTCGGCAGTGGAATCCGCAGAGGCTGCGCAGTCGCTGGGACTCCCGGCCAATCGCCTCGTCCTTTCCTGCAAGGTTTCGGAGGTTCAGGAACTCATTGCGCTTTACCGGACCCTCTCGCGCCGCACGAAGGCGGCGCTCCATTTAGGTTTGACGGAAGCGGGCATCGGCAGCAAAGGCATTGTGGCCTCTACGGCTGCGCTGGCCGTGCTCCTTGAGGAAGGCATTGGCGACACCATCCGGGTTTCACTCACGCCTGCTCCCGGCGCATCGCGCACGGATGAAGTGATCGTTGCACAGGAAATCCTGCAGTCGATGGAGCTGCGCAGTTTTACGCCGCTCGTGACGAGCTGCCCGGGGTGCGGCCGCACCTCGTCGGATCTTTTCCAGCATTTGGCGCAGGAGACACAGCAGTTTCTGCGGGCGCGGGCGCCGGAATGGCGGCGGATTGCGCCGGGTTCGGAAGCGATGAAGGTGGCGGTGATGGGCTGCATCGTCAACGGTCCGGGGGAAAGCCAGCAAGCCGATATCGGCATAAGTCTTCCGGGGTCGGGTGAAAGTCCCGTCGCCCCCGTCTACATACGCGGCGAGAAGGCTGGCGTGCTCAAAGGCGCGGACATTGCCAAGCAGTTTCAGGATATCATTGAAAAATTCGTCCGAGAAAACTACGCGAAGCAGGGGAGCTGAGCGGCGACCTCTGTCTTTTACACAGCATTTTTACAAAGCGGTGCGTCGTTCATCCATAAAATGACGGCGCATCCGGGGCCGGCAGAGCACAGCGGTGCCGCAGCCTCAGACATACCAAGCAGCAACAGAGCAAATGGCTAAAGAAAAATTCACCGGCGTCAAGGGCATGAATGACATGCTTCCGCAGGACGCTCCCATCTGGCAGTACGTGCAGAAGACCTGCGTCGACGTGCTCTCGTCCTACGGTTATCAGGAAATCCGTACGCCGATTCTTGAAAATACGCGCGTTTTTACCCGCGGCGTCGGCGAGGTGACGGACATCGTTGAAAAGGAGATGTACAGCTTCACCGACTCTATGAACGGTGACCAGCTGACGCTTCGTCCGGAATGCACCTCCGCTGTGGTCCGTGCCGTTAATGAACACAATCTCCTTTACGGAACCACGCAGCGCCTTTGGTACTGCGGCCCGATGTTCCGTCATGAACGCCCGCAGCGCGGCCGCTACCGTCAGTTCCACCAGCTCGGCGCTGAAGCGCTCGGCATGGCGGGTCCGGACATTGATGCCGAAATCATTATGATGCTCGCGCGCATGTGGAAGGCGCTTGGCGTTGGTCCAGTGAAGCTCGAAATGAATACGCTGGGCGCTCAGGAAGAGCGTCAAAAGCACCGTGAAGCGCTGATCGCCTACTTCGAAGCCCATAAGGATCAGCTTGACGAAGATGCGCTCCGTCGTCTTTATACGAATCCGCTGCGCATTCTCGACACGAAGAATCCCGACATGCAGGGGCTCGTGGACGCTGCGCCCAAGCTGCTCGACTACCTCGGCGAAGAAAGCCGGGCATTCCTCCGCCGCCTCGAAGAGCTGGTGTCCTCTGCCGGCATTGAATACTCGATCAATCCTCGTTTGGTGCGCGGCCTCGACTATTACAACCACACCGTGTTTGAGTGGATTACGGATAAGCTCGGCGCTCAGGGCACGATCTGCGGCGGCGGCCGCTACGATCCGCTCGTTGAAATGCTCGGCGGCCGTCCTGCCCCTGGGGTGGGTTTTGCCATGGGGATGGAGCGCGTTATCGAACTGATGCGTGAAGTAGGACAAGTGCCAAAGGCCTCGCAGACCGACGTCTATGTGCTCCACCACGGCGGCGAGTCACAGGCCAAGGCCATGCTGCTCGCTGAAACCATGCGCGACCGCGGCATTCGTGTAGTGACGCATCCGGGCGAGGCGAGCATCAAGAGCCAGATGAAAAAGGCTGATGCCTCCGGCGCCGAATTTGCCGTTTTCGCCACCGAGGATGAACTCGCTCAGGGCACGGTCGGCATCAAGGCGCTGCGTGCGCACGAGCAGGCGCCCTTTGCCGAACAAACGCTGGTAGCGACGGCGGAAGCTGCCGACAAGGTGGCCGAAGCGCTTACTGCCCTGCGCCGCTGATGCTGTTCAGTACTGTTTATAAGATTCAAAAAATTTCGACAAAAGGTTTGAGCCATGGCTTACGACTTGGAAGAACAAGAGAGCATTGACCAAATGAAGGCCTGGTGGGACCGCTGGGGCACGCCCGTAACGAGCGTGGTCTGCGTGTGCTGCCTCGCCTTTGCGGGATGGAACGGCTGGAATTGGTGGCAGCGCAATCAGGCGGCCAAAGCTTCTCAGATCTATGCTGCGCTGCAGAATGCCGTTGCGACGCATGACCTCAAGAACGTTCAGTCGCTCTCGGCGGGTTTGATTTCGGAGTACAGCTCCACGCTCTATGCGCCGCTTGCGGCTCTTGCTTCTGCACAGTCCGCGTCAGATGCGGGCGATCTGGCCGATGCCAAATTGAAGCTCAATTGGGTGATTGAGAAGTCCGGCCGTCCGGAGTACGACACGGTGGCCCGCGTTCGCTTGGCCGGCGTTCTTTTTGACGAAGGCAAGCTCGACGAGGCGGCTGCGGTGCTCGCTGCTGCCAAGCCTGCCGAGGCGCAGAAGGTTCTGGTGCTCGACCGTCAGGGCGATGTTTGGGCGGCTAAGGGTGACTTAGAAAAAGCTCGCGATGCTTGGAAACAGGCTCAGGCCGCGCTCAATCCGCAGGATCCTCTGAACCGCGTGCTTGAACTGAAGCTTGCGGCACTGCCCTCGGCGAGCTGAATCCAGGCGTTTCAGGCGCGGCCCGTCATCGGGAGCGGTTGAGCGGGCGGATGATTCCCGCTGCCGCATCCGCGCAGCGCAATGAAAGCGGCCGTCGGGAGAGGTCCCGCGGCTGCGCTTTCTTTTAGAATTCAGGGCGCGCAGCCGACTTCTAAAGCGATGCACCTTTGCTGATGTGTTTTCTCTTTTTTTGTTGGACAACGCAGTCCTCAATCTCAAGGTCCTTGCACACATGACCCATAAGTCTTCCTTCACCGCTCTCGCAGCAGCTCTTGCCGTCCTGCCGCTGGCCGGCTGCGGCATCTTCTCGTCTTCGAGCACGCATGATCCGCACGATTATCCGGACTTCAAGCAGACGAATCTGGCGCGCGTCGTCTGGCGCACGAATGTGGGTGACGCGGCTGAGAGTAATCTCGCGCCGGCCGTGACCGACACGGCGGTCTATGCGGCAGGCTCCAATCGGGTCGTCCGTCTGGATCGTCAAACCGGCAGCATCGTCTGGCGTACGACCACCGACGGCGATGTGACGGCGGGCGTCGGCACTGACGGCAGTCATGTGGCGGTGGGCACGTCGACGGGCAAAGTGCAGGTGTTCGATGCTGAAGGCAAACTCTCCTGGGAAGCGAAGCTTTCATCGGACATGGAAGTGCCGCCGCTCGTGGGTGCCAATCGCGTCATTGTGAAGACGTCGGACACCCGCATCACGGGTTTTGACCTCATTACAGGCCAGCGCGTCTGGCACTATCAGGGTCAGGCGCCGGCGCTTACGCTTCGTGCCTTTTCACAGATGGCGTGGTCGCCTGCGGGCATTCTCGTCGGTCAGGCCAACGGCCGGCTTATGGCGCTTAACCCGAATGACGGCCGCGTCGTCTTTGATGCCGTCATCGGTCAGGCCAAGGGCATCACGGAAGTGGAGCGTCTGATTGACGTGGTCGGCCGCCCCTGGGTGGATCAGGAACTCATGTGCGCAGCCGCTTTCCAAGGCAATGTCGTTTGTATGAATGCACAGAACGGACGCCTTGTCTGGAATGCCAAGGTTGACGCCGTGACCGGGCCGGTGGCAGACGGCCGTCTGGTGTATGAGGTTGACGATGCGAGCCGCATTCATGCCTTCAACCGTCAGAACGGCCGTGAGGCTTGGGTGAACGAAAGTTTCCTTTACCGTTCCGCTTCGGCGCCGATCCGCGTAGGTACGTCGCTTGCTTTCGGCGACTACGAAGGCAACATTACGTTCCTCGATCCGGCGACCGGCACTCCCGTCGCGCGCACGAAGCTTTCCGGCGCTGTCACCACGCCCGCGGCGCAGTACGGCTACGGCGCTGTCTTTCAGACGGTCGAAGGCGACGTGGCCTATGTGGTCGAAGGAGCCGACTCGGAATAGTCCGAGATTTGCTTCAAAGAGCGGGAGCAGAATCGACTCTCGCCCATGACAATTTAATTTTATCAAGCGCCGCGCAGCTGACTTTCATGATGGTCATGAGTCCGCCGTGCGGCGGTTGAATTTCTAGTTTTCCTAACATGCTTCCAGTCATCGCTCTCGTGGGCCGGCCTAATGTCGGCAAGTCGACGTTTTTCAATCGGCTCACCCGCAGCCGAGATGCCATCGTGGCAGATTTTCCTGGTCTCACCCGAGATCGCCAGTACGGTCAGGGACGCGTCGGTCCCGGTCCCTACATCGTGGTGGATACGGGCGGCTTTGAGCCTGTGCGCACCGAAGGGATTGTGCAGGCCATGGCCGGGCAGGCCGAGCTTGCGATTGAGGAGGCCGACGTTGTTCTTTTCCTGACCGACGCCCGTGCCGGTTTGACGCCGCAGGATATCCGCATCGCGCAGCATCTGCGCCGCGCTGATCGACCGGTCGTGCTGCTTGTCAATAAAGCCGAAGGTCTCACGGAAACCGCCAAGGCGGAGTTCTATGAACTCGGGCTCGGTGAACCGCATCTGGTTTCCGGCGCGCATGGTCAGGGTGTCCGCGATGCGCTCGATCTGGCGTTTTCGTGCCTGCCTGAAGACTTTCCTTTTGACGAACCGGAAGCCGAAGAAGACGATGACGGTCCCCGCCGCATCAAGGTCACGCTTGCCGGCCGCCCGAATGCCGGCAAATCCACCCTCATCAATGCATTGGTCGGCGAAGAGCGCGTCATTGCTTTTGATATGCCGGGCACAACGCGCGATGCGATCAAGATCGATTTCGAATATGACGGACGCCCCTACGAGCTGGTGGATACGGCTGGTCTGCGAAAGAAAGGCCGTGTTTTTGAGGCCGTGGAGAAGTTTTCCGTCGTTAAAACGCTGCAGGCCATTGAGGACGCCAACGTTGTCATTCTTGTCGTTGACGCCAAGGAAGGCGTGAGTGAAGGTGATGCCCACATCGCCGGCTACGTGCTCGACGCCGGGCGCGCGCTTGTGGTGGCGGTCAATAAGTGGGATCTGCTCGACAGCTATGAACGCGAGCGGTTCAATCTGGACCTCGAGCGTAAACTTCACTTTCTGCGCTGGGCCCGCATGATCCGCATCTCGGCGCTCAAGCGCAACGGCCTCAACCATTTGATGCGGGCGGTCGACGAAGCCCATGCTGCGGCATATGCCAAGCTGCCTACGCCGAAGCTCACGCGTGCGCTGCTCGAAGCGGTCCAGCGCCAGCAGCCGCCGCGAGCCAAAGGCGGTCGTCCGAAGCCCCGCTATGCACACCAGGGCGGCAGCAATCCCCCGGTGATCGTGATTCACGGCAATGCTTTGGAGGATATCGGAGAGTCCTATCGCCGCTATCTCGAGGGCTATTTCCGCGATACCTTCAATCTTGCGGGCACGCCGCTTCGCGTGGAATTCCGCACGAAGGCCAATCCGTACGTGGACGAACAGAAAAAGCGCTGAGCCCGGATACTTTCGGCGGCAAAGAAAAGACGCTTCACCGCAATGCCGGGGAGCGTCTTTTCGTTATCAGCGCACTCGCAGCGAGTAAAGGGGCGTGTCAGAGGCCGGGCTGGCGAATCTTGCGAATCAGGGGCTTGCCGAATTCGGTCCAGAGCACGGCGCCCATTTCAACGGGTTTGTCGACGCCGTCGACCTTGAGCGTATAGCCCGCATCGCGCACTGCCGCAAAGCCCCACCACCCCGCCCATGGCGCCGCAAAGGTGAAGATGCCGTTGTCGTCAGTCTTCATGACCTGGGTGGTGTAGTAGGAATTACGCGGCTGATAAAGGTCGCTTTCATTGAGAAATTCGACTTTCACCGTTGTATTCGGTGCGGATTTGCCGTCAACGAGCACGCGGCCTTGAAAGAGCGTTCCGGCATAGTTGCCGTACGGACGCGTGAGCGGCACGATTTCAGTCTTCATGCCAACGGGTTTGGACCAGTCATCGTCCTTGGGATCAATGCCGAGGCCAGCACCCAGCGCAGGAACGATGACCTTGGTGTAGTGCAGGTAAAACTTATCTTCGGACTGCTCCCAATAGGGGAGCGGTTCAACGACAAATTGATAGACGCCGGGTTTTTCGAATTTGTATTCGAGCGTCCAGTCATCCCGGCCGAAAAGCTTTCCCGGACGCAGCGCCGGCGTCAAATCGGTTTTGCGGCCGTCTTCGACCACATAGAAGGCCGCGGGCTTGACCATTGTCATCGTGCTCGCTTCCATCGGGCGAATAAAGCTCACATCGAGCTTGAAAGCAGTCTTGGACTGCTCAAGCACCATGGCGGGATCGGGAAGGATGAGGCCGAAATGAGCAGCGGCCGGCAGGCTTGCTGCAATCGTGCCGGCAAACAGGGCGGCGGAGAAGGTGCGGTGAAGCATGGGGGGCATTCCTCGGAATGTGCGTCTCACGCAGAGGTCGGTCTGCGCATTGTTTGCGGACAATCATAGCCTTCACTGAAGTCCTTGGACAGCGCAAAGTGCGGGCGCCGATCGCTTCAAAGCGAGTGCATCTAAGGAGAAAAGCGTGCTGAACAACGTAATGCCGCAATAGTTCCTTGCAAATGCAGACGCGGCATTGCCTTAAGGAGGCCGAGCCTGCCGGCCGGCAGTGCTAATATTTCAAGCAGTTTTGCGGCGGAGGCCTATGCTCCACCAATCCGACGGTTTATTTCAAACGGCCGACGGAGAGCGGGTTCCCGCAACATATGCCGCGCGCAATTTATACGCGCAGAGACGGACGCACACGACTCTCACGGCGCAGCGGAAGAAAACAACAATCAACGCAAGACCTGCATGTGCGAAGCTGCAGCGTCGGAGAAAAAGAAAATCATGCCCAGCAATAAGGTTCAGCTTCTGCAGGATCCGTTCCTCAACATGCTGAGGAAGGAACATATTCCCGTTTCGATCTATCTGGTCAACGGCATCAAGCTTCAGGGACAGATCGAATCTTTCGACCAGTACGTCGTCATTTTGCGCAACACCTTGACGCAGATGGTCTATAAGCACGCCATCAGCACTGTTGTGCCTTCGCGCGCCGTCTCGATGACGGCTCAGCCTGCCGGCGACGCAACGGAGAACTGATCTGTCAAAATTTCAGCTCGAAGAAACGCACGCGAAGAAAGCCTCGCGTGCGTTTCTAGTCGTTGTTTCCGTTGGCCGGGCTTTTTATCAGGATTCCGCCGAGGAATTGAGGCTGCTCGTATCCTCTGACGGACTTGAGCCCGTTGGGCTCATGCAGGCCAAGCGTGAAAAGCCGGATCCGGCTACATTTTTAGGTTCCGGAAAGATTGAAGAGCTCGGCATTCTCGCCAAAGAGGCGGAGGTGGATGTTGTCGTTTTCGATATCGCGCTTTCAGCGGCGCAGGAGCGCAACATTGAGCGTCTGATCGGAATTCCCGTATTGGATCGTACGGAACTTATTCTTGACATTTTCCGCCAGCGCGCCAAGAGCCGTGAAGGCCGTCTGCAGGTTGAACTTGCTCGGCTCGAACACTTGTCAACACGTCTTGTCCGCGGGTGGACTCACTTGGAGCGTCAGCGCGGCGGCTTAGGGAAGACGGGCGGTCCGGGTGAAAAGCAAATTGAGCTTGACCGGCGCATGATCGGCACGCGCATGAAGCAGTTGAGAGATCAGCTCAAGCGCTTGGCTCGGCAGCGGGGCACGCAGCGCCGTGCCCGTTCGCGCGGCGATTCGATCACCGTATCGCTCGCGGGCTATACGAATGCCGGCAAGTCGACGCTTTTCAATAAGATCACGCGTGCAGAAACGTACGCAGCCGATCAGCTTTTCGCCACGCTGGATACAACGGCGAGAAAGTTCTGGCTCTCCGATGAGGAAACTGTGGTGGCGACCGACACTGTCGGTTTTATCCGCGGTCTGCCGCATCAGCTGATTGAGGCCTTCAAGTCGACTCTGGATGAAACGGTGCATGCGGATCTCATTTTGCATGTGGTCGATGCATCCTCTCCGGTGCGGGAGGAGCAGATTGCCGAAGTCAATTCGGTTCTCGCCGACATTCATGCCGATGATGTCCCGGTGATCTTGGTCTACAACAAGATTGACGTCACCGGACAGGCGCCGGAGATCGTCCGAGATCAGAACGGCCGGCCTAAGGCAGTGTTCGTGTCGGCACTGACGGGAGCCGGGCTCGATGAACTTCGCCAAGCGGTCTCGGAATTCTCCGCGGCCTGGCGGGAAGAGCATCCTAACGAACCGCGTGAGCTCGAGGATTGGGAGCTTGAGCGGACGGATGAAGCCGCTCCGCGGCGCAAAACGCCGGCCGAAGAGCTCGCTGAGCTTGAAAGTCTCCTTTAATCGCTTTAGAAAAAAACAGCCCGTGACGCGTCGTACGGGCTGTTTTTCTTGAAGGCTTAAGCCGATTCGCTCAAATCGAAGGGCGGTGCTCAGAGCAGGCTGAAGAAGTTGGTGAGCATCTTGACGCGCTCTTCAACCGTGTCCAGACGCAGGTATTCACGCTCTGTATGGAAGCACGCACCGGCCGGACCACAGCCGTCAATGACCGGAATACCTGCCTTGGCGATGCGGTTGCCGTCAGAGCCGCCGCCCGCGTCAACAAACTTGGCTTCAAAACCGGTCATCTTCGCGGCTTCAGTGATTTTTGCGGTCAGTGCCTTCGCGTCGTCCGACAGCGGCATGGCCGGGGTGAAGCCTAAAAGCTCAACCGTCTGCGATACGCCGGGGGCCCAAGAACGTTCAGCGAGCTCAAAGATCTGATTTTCAAGGTCAGAGCCGTCCTTGTCGAAGCAGTAGCGCAGGTCAAAGCGAACCTCACAGCTGTCCGGAATGACATTGGTCGCGGTGCCGCCGGCAATGATGCCGGGGTTGACTGTCGTGCCTTTGGACGGGTCAGCAAGCTCATAGCACGCCAGGCTGAAGCGCATGGCAGCCACATTGGCGTTGGCGCCGTCCTGAGGATTGTTGCCGGCATGAGCAGAGCGGCCGCGAAAGACGACTTTGAGGTCAGCCACGCCCTTGCGCGAACGCACCAATTCGCCGCCCGCACGTGCGCACTCTACGATGAGCGCGCACTTGGATCTTGCGCCGATGGAGGCGAGCCATTCGTGGGAGCTCGTGGAGCCGATTTCTTCGTCAGGGTTGAAGGCGCAGCAGATGGAAAGCCGCTCCAAGTCCTTCGGACGCGCCGTTTTGCAGGCGTAATAGGCTGCCAGAATGCCGCCCTTGCAGTCCGCGCAGCCCGGGCCATGCGCGAAGTCGCCGTCAATGGAGAAGGGGCGCGCGGCGGCAGTGCCGTCGGCAAAAACCGTGTCGAGATGACCGTTCAGAAGGACGTCGTAGTGGTCGGCATGCGGCTTATTTCTTGCAAGAAGACCCCGACCCGCTTTGGGGCCGAGGTCTATGAGTTCGCATGTAAAGCCGATGGATTCAAAGTAGCCCTTCATGATCTCCGCTGCGCGAGTGACGCCGGCCGTATTGCACGTGCCGCAGTCCAGATTCACGAGTGGGGCGAGGTCTTTGATGTAGTCGTCTAGAAGCGCCATTTTTGAGGTCTGCTCCGCGTAAGGGTGTGAAGAATTCCGTGCGGCGCAGACCAGACTGATTTAGACCGGCAGTCAGTTGCCGAGCATCAGGATGCGCATCACGAACAGTGAGACGAAGGCGGTCAACACCGGGATCGCCATGATAAGCGGAATCTTACTGCCCTTGATGCCGATGACGCCGAGGCAGCGGCCCAGATATTGAATCTGAGAACCCATCAGGAAGATGGCGGGGCAGACGATAGCGAGCTGAGTGCCGTTGAGCACGCCGTTGTCAAAGAGTGCTACGGCGACGCCTACGCCGCCGCCCATCGACATCCAGCCGCCGAGCAGCACGGTGGCTGCTTCGCCGGGAAGGCCGAAAATACCCATGATCGGCGAAAAGATCTGACCGATGAGCGCGAGAAGCCCTGAATGGTTAAGGATCTTGATGATCACGAAAGCCATCAGGACGTTCGGAATGGTGGAAGTGACACAGATGTTCCAACCTTGGACGGCGCCCTTCACAAAGACGTCGGTGACCATGGGTTTGGCGGGAGCAGGATGATTCATGGCAGCCTTGGCTGAGGATTGAGAGTGTAGGTGGGTTGCGGCCGGGGGCAGCAGAATCTGCAGGGAACGGCTGCTGAACGAAAAAAAGGTTTTGGCGAATTGTATAGGCCTGCCGGCCCTTCGCAAACCTGAGGAAATCACTGTCTATATAGCTTAGATCAAGGACGGGTGAGACTGCGGCTCAGCGCGCCGAAGGATCGCGGGAGAGATCTGTACGGGCATTTGGGATGCTGGAAGTGTGTGGAAAGGCAATATTGATTGACTAAAGACGCGCGATAGCGGTTTTCTTCGTTAAACTTCATAGACCTTTGTCTAAATTGGACGTAGAAGAGGTCAACGGACAGGAGGACGGGCGAAATGATCGGCCCGGCCTAAAAAGGAGATCTCTTCAAGAACGGAGTTATTGATGTCGCTTAATGACCCTCACTGGGGCCGCAGCTCTGACGAAGAGAAGAAGAACGACCGCGGAGACAACGAACAGCGCTCTGACGGCGTCGGAGAAAACGGCGAAGAACAAAACGCCCGGCAGAATCCGAGTGCGCAGGATGATCGGAAGCCGGCGGATTCGTCTGCTGACGGTTCGCGCCGCACCAGCCGCGATGCCCGCGAAGACGATGAGCAGCGCGATCGCCGCCCGCAAGGTCTTCTTTCGGACGATGAGCTTGAGAATTTGTGGTCGAATTTTCAGCAGGCGGCCAACAAGATTATGGGGCGCCAGGGCCGCTTGAATCAGGAGGATCTCCGTTCACGGCTCAAGAGCCGAGACGATTTCTCGCGAGACGATGAGCCCAATGATGCTGCGCCTCGACAAAAGGGCGACGACTATCCCGATGACGGCGGCACGCACGGCGGCCAAAAGCGGCAGGGGCTTTTTGCCGAATTGGACCGGCTTCGCAATCAATTTGAGGAAGACGATCAGCGTCAGCAGCAGCAGCGCCGCGAAAGCGGTGCCCGCAGCGGCGGCAATGGCCGCGGCGGCAACGGCGGCGGTCTCTTCGGCGGCGGCCGAGGCGCACGCGCCGGCGGCTTTTCAGTTTCCGTGCTCGCGGTCTGTGCCGTTATCGGCTGGAGCGTAAGCGGCTTTTACATCGTCCCCGAAGGTCAGACGGGCGTCGTCACCACATTCGGCGCCTACAGCAAGTCGACCATGCCTGGCATCAACTGGCATCTGCCGGCTCCGATTCAGGATGTCGAGCTCGTTGACGTGAGCAGCGTCCGTACGGCTGAAATCGGCATGCGCGGCACGACAGACCGTCTGCGCGAGGCGCTGATGCTTACTGATGACGAGAACATCGTTGACGTTCAGTTCAACGTTCAGTACCGCATCAAGCCTGAAACCGGCGCTAAGGACTATCTCTTCAACACGCGTGCGCCTGACGCCTCCGTTACACAGGCCGCCGAATCGGCCATGCGCGAAGTGGTCGGCCGAAAGGCAATGGACAGCGTTCTCTTTGAGTCCAAGGCTGAAATTGCCGAGGCTGTGCGCAATTCCATGCAGGCTATGCTCGATCGCTACTCCACCGGCATTGAGGTGATGAGCGTCGCTATTCAGAACGCTCAGCCGCCCCAGCAGGTGCAGGCTGCGTTCAACGACGCAGTGAAAGCCGGCCAGGACCGTGAACGTCAGATTAATTTGGGCGAGGCGTACATGAACGCCGTGATCCCGAAGGCGCAGGGTACGGCTTCGCGCCTGAAGGAAGAAGCTGAGGGCTACAAAGCCCGCGTCGTGGAAACCGCACGAGGCGATGCTGACCGCTTTACTTCCGTCTACACCGAATATGCCAAGGCGCCGCAGGTGACGCGCGACCGCATTTACGTGGATGCCATGCGTGACATTTATCAAAACGTCACCAAGGTTTATGTAGACCAGAAGTCCGGGTCGAACCTCCTTTATCTGCCGCTCGACAAGATCGTTGCGTCCACGCAGGCCACGGCGAAGTCCGAAGCAGATTCAGCCGCGCCTGCAAGTTCGGCAGCCGCTGCGAGCACTTTGGCGCCCAATACTGCCGGCACCAATTCGGCTGGATCGGCGACCTATTCCACCGATATCGATCCGCGTGAAATGATCCGCAGCCGTCTGCGCTGAGATGACCGACTGAAGAGAAGAACAGATGAAAAGCATTACTTCCATTGCCGTCGGCGTTGTTGTGGCCGCGGGCCTTGCGCAGACGTGCCTTTACACCGTAGGCGAACGCGAATACGCCATGTTGTTCGCACTCGGCGAACTCAAAACCGTCGTGACCGAGCCGGGGCTGCACTTCAAGCTGCCTGCGCCGCTCCAGAATGTCGTCTATCTCGATAAGCGCATCCTGACGCTCGACGCGTCCGGTGCCGATCTCGTGCAGACGAGCGAGAAGAAGAACCTGATGATCGACACGTTCGTCAAGTGGCGCATCGGTGACGCTCGCCGCTACTGGGTGTCCTTCCAGGGCAGCGAACGTGCTGCGAGCGATCGCCTGGCGATGCTGCTGCGCGACGTGCTCAATATTGCCGTCAATAAACGCACGGTGAATCAAATCACTTCGAGCGAACGTGAAAAAGCGATGGCGGAGATTTCTGAACTCCTGCAGGCGCGCGTCAAGGCGCTCGGCATCGACATCGTCGACGTTCGCATGAAGCGCGTGGACTTTACGCCCGAAATTTCCGAATCGGTCTACAGCCGTATGGAAGCTGAACGCAAGCGCGTGGCCAGTGAAGAGCGCAGCAAAGGTGCGGCTCAGGCCGAGCGCATCCGCGCCGGCGCTGATCGTCAGAGCGAAGTGATTCTCGCTGAAGCGTATCGCGATGCGCAGAAGACCAAGGGCGAAGGCGACGGCGAAGCCGCACGCATCTATGCCGACGCTTTCGGCAAGGATCCGGAATTCGCTCGCTTCTACCGCTCGCTCGAGGCTTATCGCCGAAGCTTCTCGCAGAAGTCCGACGTCATGGTGGTCGACCCGTCGGCCGACTTCTTCAGCTATCTGAAGAAGGAAGGCGGGGAGCAGAACTAACTCATGGACGGCTGGGAAGTTTTGCTGCTTTCACTCGGCTGGGTGCTTGTATTCGAGGGCATCAGTCCGCTGATAGCGCCTGAACGCTGGCTCGCGATGCTCGCTGAGCTCACGAAGGCCGATCCAAGAGTCATACGCGCGGCGGCCTCCGTTCTGGTGGCGCTCGGCCTTGTCATTATCTGGAGCTTTCTCGGCAAAGTCTCCTAGGCGGCTCGCCCGCGCGCAAGACCGTCTGCATCCTTTGCGCGCGCCTCCCGCTCTCATGTGGGAGGCGTCGGCAGGCGCACGCGGCGTGTGCTATCTTCACGGTTGCGTCCGCACTCGGTTGATGGAAGGTAAACGCTGCCTTGAACCGAGCGGCAGATCGCCGGCGCCTGCAATGGTTTCGCGCAAGCCTCCCCGAGAAAGCCTCCTTTAGAAGCTTCCCGGCCGGCCGCAAGCGTGCCGCCTGCGCTCCTCCGAGCTGCAGACCAGCGCTTCCGTAAGGCCCGGAAGATTGAACAGCACGAAGGGAACTTCCTCCAATTTAGGTTTATTAAGGATTTCAAATGGGCAAGAATGTTGTCGTGATCGGCGCTCAGTGGGGCGACGAAGGCAAGGGCAAAATCGTCGATTGGCTGACGGAACAGGCTTCCGGGGTGGTGCGCTTCAACGGCGGCCATAATGCCGGGCATACCCTCGTCATTAACGGCAAGAAGACCATCCTGCGTCTGATCCCCTCGGGCATCATGCATGCTACGAGCACCTGCTATATCGGCAACGGCGTTGTCTTCTCTCCGGAAGCTTTCTTCCGCGAAGTCGACGAACTCAACGCTGTAGGCGTGCCCAATGTTGAAAAGCGTCTGCGTGTTTCGAGCAACTGCCCGCTCATCATGCCGTACCACATTGCGCTCGACCAGGCTCGTGAAGCGGCCCTGGGCGCGAAGAAGATCGGCACGACCGGCCGCGGCATCGGTCCGGCCTATGAAGACAAGGTGGCCCGCCGCACTGTGCGCGTCGCTGACCTCTATCATCCTGAACGTTTTGCCGAACAGGTGCGCGCGGTCATGAAGCTCCATAACTTCATCCTGACGCAGTTTCTTGGCGCCGAAGCACTCGACCCCGAAAAGGTCATCGCTGATACGCTCGTTTATGCCGAACGCTTGAAGCCTATGGTCTGCGACGTTTCTGAGACGCTGCACGAACAAATGGATGAAGGCCGTCAGTTCCTCTTTGAAGGTGCTCAGGGCTCGATGCTCGACATCGATCACGGTACGTACCCGTACGTGACGAGCTCCAATACGGTTGCAGGTTCCGCCTGCGCCGGTGCCGGCGTGGGTCTGGAAAAGCTCAATTATGTCCTTGGCATCACCAAGGCCTACTGCACGCGTGTCGGCGAAGGTCCCTTCCCGACGGAACTCCTTGATGAGACGGGCGAGCTGCTGCGCCGCAAGGGCAATGAATTCGGTGCCGTGACGGGGCGTCCCCGCCGCTGCGGCTGGTTCGACGGCGCCGCGCTTCGCCGTGCGGTGCAGATCAACGGCATCACCGGTCTGGCGGTGATGAAGCTCGACGTGCTCGACGGCTTGGATACGATCAAGCTTGGCGTCGGCTACAAGATGGACGGCAAGGAACTCAAGGTTATGCCCTCCGGCGCCGATGCGGTTGCCAAGTGCGAACCGATTTACGAAGAGTTCCCCGGCTGGACGGAAAGCACCTTCGGTCTTACGGAATGGGACGAACTGCCCGAATCCGCCCGTCAGTATCTCTCGCGTCTCTCTGAAGTCGCCGGTGCTCCGATTGCGCTCGTCTCGACGGGACCGGATCGCGAGCAGACAATTCTGCACGTCAATCCCTTTGCGGATTAATGCAGTGCGTCTAAAATAGCGCGCAATTTCTCGACGCAGAAGGCGGCGGGCTCCTTGAGTTCTGCCGCCTTCCGTTTTTCTCACTCTCCCTCTTTTCGACACCACCCATGTCCGATATCACCTACTCTTGGAACGAGTACATCCGTCTGAACGAAGAGCTCGTCTATAAGGTCGCCAAGAGCGGCTGGCAGTTCGACTGCCTGATCTGCCTCTCTCGCGGCGGCATGCGTCCCGGCGATTTCTTCAGCCGTATCTACGGCAAGCCTCTCGCGGTTCTCGCAACGAGCTCGTACCGCGAAGCCAAGGGCACTGTGCAAAGCAATCTCGACATCGCTGAATGCATGACAGGACTCGCCGAACTCAAGGGGAAAGTGCTGCTCGTCGACGATATGGTCGATTCCGGCAAGACGATTCAGGAAGTGGTGGCGCACCTGAAGAAGCGTTATCCGGCCATCACGGAAATCCGCGTGGCTGTTCTTTGGTGGAAGGCGCACTCCGTTCTTAAGCCCGATTGGCACTGCGTTTATTTCGAAGACAGCCCCTGGATTCATCAGCCGTTTGAATGCTATGACGATCTAGGCGCCGAGGCGTTCATTGAAGCCATTGAATCGGGTAAGACGCTCGGCCGCCTGCAGTAAAACTGCAAGAGCAAGCTGATCTGTACGCGCTTGATCGAAAAGCGGCGGCAGAAGACGGAAAAGTCTTCTTCTGCCGCTTTTTTGCATTTTGAAGACGAGAGTGCCGCGGCGTATCGATTGGAATCATGAACTATTCATGGCGGCGTCACGGGGCAGACATCACGCGGGCAGATAATTCCGGCGTTTCAATTGCCAAGAGGCCGAACATGCAGCGCCGCGTCTTACTGCAGTCCTCCATGGGACTGCTCATGCTTTCTCCTTGGGGTTTAGTTCGTTCCGGCGAAACGCTTCCGTCTGATGCCGAAGTTATCTCATCGTTCGGCTGGGTGACGGATGTACATCACTGCCGCAAATCCCCCGATTTCTGGGATGAGGAAGGTGTTGCCCACCACGAGTACTTTGATTTGTCGCTCGAGAAGTTCCGCAAAGCCGTTGCGTTCATGAATAAGCGCCGCCCTGACTTTGCGATTGAATTGGGTGACTTCAAAGACTGCACAAAGACGGGCAGTCGGGCGGAGACGGTGGGGCTGCTCGACGAGGTCGAAGCGGAATTTCGGCAGTTTCCCGGACCGCGTTTCCATGTCGCCGGCAACCATGACTTTGACAAAATTTCGCTTTCGGATTTTCTGGCGCACACTGAAAACTCGGGCGAGACGAAGGGCCTGACGCACTATGCGTTTACCAAGGGCGGCATCAAGTACATCGTGCTCGACGCCTGCTACAACTCGATGGCCGGAGAACACTATTCGGACGGCAACCTCAAATGGAGCGTCTCAATGGTGCCGGACTTCGAAGTGGAGTGGCTTCGCAAAGTGCTCGCCGAGGGATCAGAACCAGTGATTGTTTTCATTCACCAGCTTTTGAATCACTGGGATTCGAGTCACGGCAAAATCGCGGGCAAGATTCCGGACGGCTATTTCATCCGCAATGCGGCTGAGGTGGTGGATGTGCTGGAGGAAAGCCGCCGGGTGCTTGCAGTCTTCAGCGGGCACTACCATTCAGGATGGTATTCCGAGCGCCGCGGCATCCGCTACATTGTTGGCAAAGGGATGGTTGAAAACGATGCCGCACACAATGCGGCGGGTGTGGTCAGGATTGATAAAAATCTCAATATCTTTATTGAAGGACTCGAAGACGAACCGTCTCGAAATCTCACGAAGAGCGCTCTGTCCAGCCTCTGAAGACCGCTGCGGCTGCTCTGCCTCAGGCGCTCGCGGCATCATCGGCCGCCGCGGCTGACTTGGGTGTTCGTCCGCGCCGGGGCTTTTCATTGAGCAGCGGCGAAGGGCCTTGGGGCAGCAGCGAGAGCGACAAATCGAGCTGAGCCCCCAGCACTTCGAGCGCTTTGGAGAGCGCATCGATTTTTGTGGGGTGCGCAAGATCAAAGAGCCTCGCGGCTTCCTGACGCGTAATGCCCAGTGCGCGGGCAACATCGGCGGCTTGAACCTGAAGCGTCCACGCCCGTTCAATAAAACGGGCCTTTGCCTGCGCAAAAAGCGGCAGCACAGCTTCGCCTTCACCCGCATGCGCCCTTTGGCTCACGGGAACGGCTTCAGACCCCTTAAAGAGCAGGCGGGCGAGCGCCGTGAGCGCCTTTTCGGGGGCTTCCGTGCGGGCCTGCGCAGGCGAGTCCGCAGTGAAGTTCGCCGAGGCGAGCTCCGGGAACACGACGTTCCAACGTGCCTGACGACGTTCAATGCGGTAGCGGAAGCGAACGGGAATCTGCATGGCCAAGAGAAATACAAAATGACTCGGAGCAGCATGCGGGCAGAGCATCGGAGCTGTTTGCACATGCCGGTCACGCGCCAAGTGTAGTGGATTATCTATACCGTTTTTGGTATTCTCCGGCGCGCCAAGATGCAGCACCTAAACGATAACCCTAGTGTTGGGTATTTTGTTCGGTATGCAGCCATAGGCAATGGCCCTGTTTTCAACTTCCTCTCCCGTCTTTATGTCCCAGCTTCAAGACCGCATTGCCGGCGCGCTTGCCGGCATGGTGCTCGGCGACGCGTTCGGCGTCCCGGGCGAGCTCTGGCCGCGCGCCAAGGTGCGCGAACGTTTCGGCCGCATCACCGAATTTCTCGACGGTCCCGCCGACAACATCGTGGCCTGCTACTTCAAGGCCGGACACTACACCGATGATTCTGCGCAGGCCTTCGTGGTGCTCAATGCCATTGAAGCGGCGGGCACGGTGCCGCCGGTGCAGACGCTCGCCAAGGATCTGATTGCCTGGGTTGAGTCCATGAACGGGTTTGAGATCAATTTGCTCGGACCGTCATCCAAGGCTTCGCTCCTTGCGTGGGTCAAGGGGGAAGACGCCCTTCCGGTCACCAAACTGTCGCTCACCAACGGGGCGGCAATGCGCATCGCTCCCGTAGGCTGTCTGATCGAAGCCGGCGAACATGAAAAAATCGCCGAGGCCGCTGCCCGAGTGAGCCGCGTGACGCATTCAACCGACGTGACGATTGCCGGCGCCGCAATGGTGGCGCAGGCCGTGGCGAGCGGCGTGGCGGGCCGCAGCTGGGAGCAGACGCTCGCCGATGTGAAAACCATTTTCCCGATAGCGTCCGCCAAGGGAGAACCGACCTGGGCCGCAAGCATTCTGGCGCGCCTTGAAGTGTTTGAAGAACTCGTCCTCAAGCGCCGCGAGGCCTACGATGACGAGGCGGTTTCACGCTTTATCTACGACGTGATCGGCACCGGCACGATGACGAGCGAGTCCGTGACCGCTGCACTCGCGCTGGCTTTCTGGGCACAGAACCCGAAGAAAGCCGCTGAAATTGCCGCCAATATGGGCGGGGACACCGATACCATCGGCTGCATGGCCGCTGCAATTTGCGGCGCGCATTGCGGCATCAGCGGAATTGCAGCTGAGACGGTCGAATTTCTGGAAAAAACGAACGGCCTCCATTTCGGCGAACTGGCTCAGGGCGTCATGAAGACTCGTGCAGTCTTCACGCTTTAAGGACAAAGGCGACCGCAATGCGCAGCATCATTGAACTCATTGACGCGCTCGACGTACGCAAACGCATTCTCATCATCGGGAGTGCCTTCGTCGACGTGATCGTGCATGTGCCCCGTCTGCCGCTTTCGGGTGAAGATGTCGAAGGTTCAAGCCGGCAGCAGGTGGTTGGCGGCTGTGCCTACAACGCCGCGGATGCCGTTGCCAAACTGGGCATTGATTTTGACGCCCTGATTCCCGTGGGAGAAGGCATGATTGCCGACCGCGTGCGGGAAACTTTTCGTGCACGCGGCTTCACGGTGCGCGAGTTCCGCGGCATTGGCGACAACGGCTGGTGCCTCTCATTTGTGGAGCCCGACGGCGAACGCACCTTCGTATCGATGTCGGGCGTGGAAAAGTGCTTTAAGCCCGAGTGGCTTGACGAGATCGACCTTCAGTGCGCAGATCTCATATACCTCTCGGGGTATCAGGCGGACGCCCGCAATGCCGGTTTCATTGAAGCGCTCCTCACAGAAAAGCGCCCCGATACGCAGATTCTCTTTGACCCGGGCCCTTGCTCGGGGAGCATTCCTGAAGAGATGTTTTCGGCCATTCTTTCGGCCAACACCATTCTGAAGGTGAACGCTCAGGAAGCAAAGACGCTCGCGCCTTCGGCAACGCCCCGCGAGGCGGCGGCGACTTTGTCGCTTTTGACCGCTCAATCAGTGATTGTCACAGACGGTGCGCGCGGCGCCTATGCGGCGCAGGCGGGCAAAGTTTCGCATTTGCAGGGGTTCCCGGTGCGTGTCGTCGACACCATTGGTTCCGGCGATGCGCATGCGGGCGGTGTGCTTGCAGGTATGGCGAGCGGCTTCACGCTCGCTGAGGCCGTGCTGCTCGGCAATGCGGTGGCGAGCTGGGTAACGGCTCAGGAGGGTGCGGCTACCGCACCGCAAGCCGCCGAACTGCGAGCCCGGCATTTGCTGGATATTTGAACGTCAACCCCCATTCAGAACCTTTTTTTCATCAACCCTCGGACTTCAAAAAAACATGTCTGACGCATCCAAAATCGAAACCAACGGCGTCAATCCGGTGCCCGACAATGAACGCTACGGCCGCCCGTTTGACCTCTTCCCCGTTTGGTTTTCCTGGAATATTTCCATCTTCGGCATTACGCTCGGCATCTACGTTTTTGGCTTAGGCCTTTCGGTCTGGCAGGCGATGCTCGCGGGCGTCATCGGCTACTTCCTCTCCTGCGCCTTGGTGGGCATCCTTGCCGTCGGCAGCGTCCGCACAGGGCTTCCGACCCTTGTGCAGTCGCGCCTGGCATTTGGTTATCACGGCAATAAACTCCCGACCTTCTTTGGCTACCTCGCCAACATGGGCTGGAAGGTGACGCTGCTCTCGATGGCTACGACGACGCTTGCCGATTTGGTGGCCAACCTCGTCCCCGGCCTCCTTAACGACAAGGGCATGCCGGTGGCCGGATGCACGCTCGGGTGCTTTGCCGTCGTGCTCCTGCTCACGATGAGCGGCGCCATTTACGGCCATCAGCTCATCATCAAGATTGAGAAGGCCATTGCCTGGCTGACGGGCATCTTCACGATTGTCTATCTCTTCTTTTTCATTCCGAATATCAATTTTTCGGCGCTTTCATCCGCGCCGAGCGGCAGCTTCGCCACTTTTGTCGGCGGCATCGTTCTTTCGATGACCATGGTGGGTCTTGGGTTCCTGAATTACGGCGGCGACTATGCCCGCTACCTCCCGCGCAAAACCCCTGCGCGCGGCGTCATTTTCTGGACCACCACCGGCATTGCAGTGCCTGTTTCTGTGCTCCTCATCCTCGGCGTGATGCTCGCTGTCGGCAATCCCGCCCTGCTTGAAAAGGCTAACCACGAGCCGCTCGCCGCATTGACCGGCATTCTGCCCTTCTGGTTCTATGTGCCTTTCTCGCTCATCGTCATCATCTCGCTGATTTCAGCCGGCATGACGGGCATCTACAGTTCTGGACTAGCTCTCCTTGCCCTCGGCGTGCCGATGACGCGTCTGGCCACGACGATTCTCAACGGCGTGATCATCGCGCTCGGTGCCTACTATCTGCTCTTTATCTCCGACAGCTTCGTGTCGACCTTCCAGTCGTTCCTCGCGCTGATCTCGGTAGTGATGGGTACCTGGGGCGCCATTGAAATGGTCGACCTGCTGCGTCAGAAGCGCATCGGCTGGGACTGCAAACTCGCACTTGCTCCGGGTGAGGGCGGTGAATCCGTCCGCTGGACCGCTTTCGGGTCGCTTATTTTCGCGAGTCTGATTGGTCTGGGCACGATTACTTCGTCAGATCCCTACATTGCCCATGCTGTGAGTTTCCTGCTGCCGGCGGGTTCTGAAACGAGCGTTTTTGCGCGTGCCAACATCGGACTTGTTGCGGCAATGATCATTGGCGCATCGCTTTATGCGGTGCTCACCTTTGTGCTGCAAAAGGGCAGTCATCTGAAGGCTGAATAATATTTTTTCGGGGCAGCCCCTTTGAGCCGGCAAGCACAAGCTGCGCGCCGGTCAAGGAGCTGCAGAGACATGAACCGGCGCCGAACAGAGCTCAATGTCGGCGCCGTTTCTTTCGTTCCGGTGCGGCAAAAAACAGAAAACCCGCCGAAGTCTTGCGACTTGCAGCGGGTCTCGCAAACGACAGCTGTCGTTGAATTCTGTGGTGCCCGGGAAAGGACTCGAACCTTCACGGCCGTGAAGCCGCCAGCACCTGAAGCTGGTGCGTCTACCAATTTCGCCACCCGGGCACTGAGGAAAGAAATTATGAAGTGATCAGTTTAATTTGTCAAGAGTGCGATCGAAAATAACTTTTCTGCATCTTCGAAGATCGGCTGATCGGTGAGCGGGGCAACAGCGCTTTTGTGCTGCTCTTCGGGCGCGCTCGAGCTTAATGATTTAGAGTGAGGGCCAAATAATCATTTCATTCGGATTCAAGAATCCATGTCGAAGAAAAAGAGCAAACAGCTGCCGATCACTGAAGTTGAGCTTACCCCTGAGCAGATTGCCCAAGCCAAGGAAATCCTTGCTGGGCTTCAAAAGGATATTCAATACGCTGCAGCCAAAAAGCACCTCGTTCGCATGATGCCCTGCGCCAAATCCGTGGCGAACGCATTGGTCATGAAGCTCAGTGAAGAGGGATTTGAGGGCGGCGAAGAACATTGGTTTCGTCATCCCGATGCTCCCACGGCGACCGGCGTTGTACAGGGCGCCCGGCGTCCGAGCGACATGAAGGTGACGCCGCAGAGCGTCGATGGGGCAGAGTTCAGTCTGACGGCATCGGCACAGGTCGTGCCTGGCGACGTGGTAGAGCTGCGTCAGACGATCAGCGGCTGGCGGCCTCCGGGATTGGTTTCGCGTCCGCAGCGTCGATGGGTCTGCCGTTGTGTGACTGATGCTGCCGCCAAAGAAATCGAGTGGCTGCTCTTTAAACCCATTTCTGCTTTTGCGCCGATTGAACTGCAGGTCAACGTTCAAGAAGTGCCGCCTGAGGTAGATCTCAAACGTGACGCCGTTGAACTGGAAATCAGCGCCGATGCGCCTTTTTTTGCCAAGCGCCGCGAAGATGCATATTGGGGTTCGGACGAAGAGTGGCAGATTTTCCCGGCACACTTTGTTCGCAAAGTAGGCGTAATGAATGATCCGCTGGGTGAAATGGCGATTGCCTCTGCTCAATTCGGCGTTCCCATTGATTTTTCACCCGATACGCTCGCTGAGGCGGAAAAACTGCCCGAGAAGGTGGATCGCAGAAGTCTTTTGCACCGAGTGGACCTCACGGATCTCGCTTTCGTGACCATCGACGGTGAAGATGCGCGCGACTTCGATGATGCCGTCTACTGCGAGGAGACTCCGGAAGGCTGGCGGCTCCTGGTGGCTATTGCTGACGTCAGTCACTACGTTCGTCCAGGCACATCGCTCGACCGCGATGCGCAAAAGCGAGCCACATCGGTCTATTTCCCGTCTTCGGTTGTGCCGATGCTCCCCGAAAAGCTCTCCAACGGGCTTTGTTCGCTCAACCCCGGCGTTGATCGGCTGACGCTGGTTTGCGATGCATTGGTCAACCGCAAAGGGGAGACTACGGCTTATCAGTTTTATCCGGCGGTCATTCATTCGCACGGTCGCCTGACCTATACCGCTGTATGGTCGGCGCTGCAGGGGGAAGCTTGGGGACTGAACACGGTGGGGCCGCGTTTAGGTGAACTTAAGCGTCTTTATGCGCTTTACGGGGTACTCCGAGCGGCGCGCTCTGAGCGTCATGCACTTGATTTCGAAACGGAGGAAAGCGCAGCAGATTTTGCGGCGGACGGCGAGATCGTCGGGTTCCACGTGCGTGACCACAATGATGCCCATCGAATCATTGAGGAATGTATGTTGGTGGCCAATGTCTGCGCCGCGCAGTTTGCGATTGCCAAGAAGCAGACAACGCTCTTTCGCGTTCACGGTGAACCCGAGCAGACAAAGCTCAACGACTTAAAGAGCATTCTGGCGGGGTTTGGCATTTCCTTCAAACTGAAGGGGTCGGAGAATCTCGCCCCCGTATTGGCAAAGCTCATTGAAGATACGAAAGATAAGCCCTATCTGCAGACGGCCATTTTGCGCACGATGCAGCGCGCGTGTTATCAGCCGGAAAATATCGGGCACTTTGGTCTTCAGTATCCGGCCTATGCGCACTTCACGTCGCCGATCCGGCGTTACCCCGATTTGCTTTTGCACCGCACGATCAAGGGGATTCTCTCTAAGCGCTCCTATACGCCGGCCGTTGAATTTGACGATGCGGAGCTGATGACGGGGTATCACGCCCGCAAGCTCGGTTCCAATCCGGAGGCGAAACCTTCGGGGGCGGCAAAACCCTTAAGCCGTCAGGAGGCAAAAAAGGCCGTTTGGACGCGCTTAGGCATCATCTGCTCGGCCGCGGAGCGTCGTGCTGACGATGCGTCGCGCGAGGTGATGAAGTTCCTGAAATGTCAGTATCTGCTGTCAGCGGATCAGAAGTCCTTCCAGGCAGCCGTTACCGGTATGTGCCCGGCAGGAATTTTCGTGACGCTCAGCGACATGCCGATTGAAGGATTTGTGCATATTTCACAGCTTGGCTGGGGTTATTTTGTCTACGATCCTGCCAAACAGACGATGACGTCGCATGAAGAGATGACGGAAATTCGTCTGGGGGATCGGCTGACGGTACGGCTTGAAGATGTGGATCTGAAGGAGCGGCGGATAAACTTTACCCTCTTGAGCAATCAGAGCCGCCGTCATCCTGCCAAGGGCGGCGGACGCCGGCGCTTTGATGATGATTTCTGGTACTAATCAGTCAAACGCCACATAGAGGATGCCCGGCGCTTACAATGCCGGCCTTTCAAAATGCTTTTGATCGTTCCCTTTCGGGGAGCGCTTATTTTCACCGAGGCCTTTTCCGTGAAGCACTACGACGACAATTCTCAGGACGAACACTACGAAGGTTCAGGGCGCGTCCGCCGCAGCCGCGGCCGCGGCGAAGATTTCGGCCGCGAACGATCCGACCGCACGGAACGGAGCCGCCCGGCGAGGGTTCGCACCGAGGCCGGAACCGTTGTGCTGGCGGGCTTTCATGCTGTCGCCGCTCGTCTGAAGCTGGATCCGGAGTCGATTCAGCAGGTTTATGTCGATCCGGAGCGTCGTGACAAGCGCATGCGTGAAATGCGCGAGAAGCTCTTTGCGGCCGGTGTACGCGTCATGAATGCTGATGCTGCGCGCCTTGACGGTCTGTCGCCCGACGTTCCCCATCAGGGCATTGCGGCGATTGCCGCAGAACGCGAGAACACGCTTGATTTTGCTGATCTGCTCGATCAGATCACAGACCGCACGCTGCTGCTTATTCTGGACGGCGTCACGGATCCGCGCAATTTCGGCGCCTGTCTGCGTGCGGCTGATGCTGCCGGCGTGCAGGCCGTGATCGTGCCGCGTGACCGTTCGGCCCGGATGACGCCTGCGGCCGCCAAGGCTGCCGCGGGCGCGGCGGAAACCGTGCCGGTGGTGTCGGTTACCAACCTTGCCTCGGCCATCATGGAACTGCGTGACAACGGTGTCTTTGTTGCCGGCACGGCGGGCGAAACGGATACAACGATCTATGACGTGGCTCAGGCGCGTGCCTTCGCATGGGTTTTGGGAGCAGAAGGCGAGGGACTTCGCCAGCTTACTCGCCGCCGCTGCGACGTCCTCGCTGCCATCCCGATGGTGGGTTCGGTCGAGTCGCTCAATGTCTCCGTTGCCTCCGGCATCTGTCTTTTTGAGTCACTGCGTCAGCGCATTGCTGCCGGCCTCGTGCAGCCGGGTTCGCCCGACGAGCGTCTCTAAGACGAAACGCTTGGGTGCATTGAAAAGAAATTTGGCTTAAACACTTGCAGGACCGCGGTTGGATCGGTACAATCGCGGCCTTTACTGTCCTTGCCGCACTGGAACGACGCTCTGGGCGGCTTTTTCCGCAAGGAGGCTAAATGCGTCACTACGAAATCTGCATCGTCGTGCATCCTGACCAGAGTGAACAGGTTCCCGCGATGATCGAGCGCTACAAGACCCTCGTCGCCGAACAGGGCGGCAAGATTCACCGCATCGAAGACTGGGGCCGTCGTCCGCTCGCCTATCCGATCGAAAAGCTCGTGAAGGCGCACTATGTGCTCCTCAACATCGAGTGCGGCCATGAGACGATCCTCGAGATCGAAAACGGCTTCCGTTTCAACGACGCCGTTCTTCGCCACCTCACTGTGAAGACGAAGCATGCCGAAACCGCTCCCTCCCCGATGATGAAGGTCATTGAGAAGGAAGAGGCCCGCAAGGTTGCCGCTGAGGCTGCCGCTGCTCAGGAAGAAGCCGCTGAGGCCTAATTCCTGCAAGCTGTCAGACGAAGTTCCATCCCATCCGTGAATTCAATCGATCTTTCCGGAACATTGATAGAGCGGGAAGCGGTGAGGTTTACTCCCGCGGGCATCGAAGTTTTCGAAGCCGTCCTGCATCATCGCTCTGAAGTGGTCGAAGCGGGCAAGGTCCGCAAGCTTGAGTTCGACTTCAACGCGGTGTCCTACGGGGCACTTGCCAGAAGACTGAACGGAATGGAGATTGGCGCAGAAATCCAGTTCAAGGGGTTTCTGGCTCCCAAGTCGATGAGAACCCGCCGTCTGACGGTACACATCACAGAATTCAAATAGAGGAGTCATCCAAATGGCTTTTGGTGCTAAGGGTAAGGGCAAGCCCCGCCGTTCGAACCAGCAAAATTCGCTTTTCAAGCGCCGCAAGTTCTGCCGCTTCACGGCTGAACACGTTGAACAGATCGACTACAAGGATGTCGACACGCTGCGCGATTTCATCCAGGAAAACGGCAAGATCATGCCGGCTCGCCTGACCGGTACGAAGGCGCACTATCAGCGTCAGCTCGACACCGCCATCAAGCGTGCCCGCTTCCTGGCCCTCCTGCCCTATACGGACAACCAGTAATCGACGGGAGAAAAGAGAAATGCAAGTCATTCTGCTTGAAAAGATCACGCATCTCGGCGATCTGGGCGACATCGTCAAGGTCAAGGACGGCTACGGCCGCAACTTCCTGATCCCCCAGGGTCACGCCAAGCGCGCCACGAAGCAGGCTATCGCCGAATTCGAAGCTCGCCGCGCTGAACTCGAAAAGGCTCAGGCCGCTCGCGTCGCTGCCGCCGAAGAACTCGCCGGCAAGCTCAACGGCGCTGAAGTTACGATCGCCAGCAAGTGCGGCGTCGACGGCCGACTGTTCGGCTCCGTCACCAACGCCGACATCGCTGAAGCGGTGGACAAGCTCGGCTTCCAGATCAAGAAGTCGCAGGTTCGCACGCCGCTCGGCGCCATCAAGGCGACCGGCGAATACGTCATCACCATTGGTCTGATGACGGACATCTCCGCCGATGTGACGGTGAAGGTCGTCGCCGAGGAATAATCGGTTCGACCGCATCTGCCGTCCGCTCTGAGGGCGGCAGACCGATGAAAGCCCCGAGGAGTCCGCTCAGGATCTTTGGGGCTTTTTTCTGCATGATTATTGCCGCAGCGCAGGGATGCCGCAAAGCCTTTGAGGCAGATAAGGACGGCAACACTGCGCCGATCGGTCATAATCAAAACTTTCTCAACGTTCCTTATACCTCTTTGAGGTCTGTGTCATGGCCGAAGAAATTATCGATGAAGCCGCTCAGGCAGTACGTCGTCCGCCCTCAAGCGTACTGAGCGAGCAGGCGATTCTCGCCGGCCTGATGATCGACAATTCGGCGCTCGACAGCGTGGTCGACATTATTCGCCCAGAGGATTTCTATCGGCGCGACCACCGCATCATTTTTGAAGAAATCGTGCAGCTCTTGCAGGAAGGACATCCTGCGGACTATCTGACGGTTTTTGAAAGTCTGAAGTCAAAGGGGATTGAGAATGATGCGGGCGGGCTGCCCTATCTCACCGAATTGGTGGGGAGCTCTCCCTCGGCCGCGAATATCCGCCGATATGCGGAAATCGTGCATGACAAGTCGGTACTGCGCCAGCTCATTACCGTGGGCGACCGCATCGTTACCAATGCATTGGCGCCGGAAGGCCGCGAGACACGTGAAATTCTGGACGAAGCTGAAAAGGAAGTGCTCGCCATCAATGAGCGCAATGCGCGTACGCAGCGCGGTTTTCAGCCTTTGGTGACGCTTGTGCGAGACGTCTCTGCCCGCGTCATTGAGCTCTACAACACGAAGTCGACTTCCGAGGTGACGGGTGTTTCCTCGGGCTACCCCAATCTCGACCATGTGACGGCAGGTCTGCAGCGCGGCGATCTCATCATCATCGCCGGCCGTCCGTCGATGGGCAAAACGTCGTTTGCACTCAATATCGCCGAAAACGTGGGCGTTGATCAGGAGCTGCCCGTGGCGGTCTTCTCCATGGAAATGGGGGCGGATCAGCTCGCACAGCGCATGATTTCATCGGTCGGCCGTATTGATGCGCAAAAGCTCAGAAAGGGTCAGCTCGACGACGAGGACTGGGACAACTTCACGGCGGCACTGCATCGCCTGGAAGAAAAACCCATTTATATTGACGACACGCCGGGACTCACAATTTCGGAACTCACGAGCCGCACGCGGCGGCTGGTTAATCAGGCCGGACCGCTCGGTCTCGTCGTGATTGACTATATCCAGCTTATGTCCGGACAGCGGCGCAGCAATCAAGACAACCGCGCACAGGAGCTCTCGGAAATCTCCCGCGGGCTGAAGTCGCTCGCCAAGGAACTCGGCGTTCCGGTGATCGCGCTTTCGCAGCTCAATCGTTCAGTGGACAGCCGTACCGATAAGCGTCCGGTGATGTCGGACCTCCGTGAATCCGGCGCAATCGAACAGGATGCGGACGTCATCATGTTCATCTATCGAGACGTTGTCTACAACAAGGAAACGGTCGATAAAAACTTGGCAGAAATCATTGTGGCCAAGCAGAGAAATGGCCCCATCGGGACGCTTCGCATGACGTTCCTCGGCGGCAATACGCGCTTTGAACCTTCAGCGGACGCGGGCTATTGGGGCGGGATTGAAGAGTAACCTTTCGCCGGACAAAATGGAATTCATTCAAAAGGGAATGCTCGCTCATGGAATGGCTGACAAGTTTGGATTGGTTTGCGCTGTCGTGCTGGTTCGGCGCCATTGTGCTCATTGTGCTTGGGTTTGCCGGTACAATCGTGCCGGCGATTCCGGGCCTGCCGATGATTGCCGCCGGCGGGTGGCTGATTGGCTGGGCTGATCACTATGAAAAAGTGGGGTTCTGGACCATTGCCGTCTTGATTGTGCTTGCAGTCATTGGCGTAGTGGTCGATTCTGTCGCGCAGACGGCCGGTGCGCAGCGGGCAGGCGCCTCAAAGGCCGGCATTGTGGGTTCCATCGTTGGGACCGTGGTCGGCATCCCCATGGGGCTTTTCGGCATCTTCGTGATGCCCCTGGTGGGCGCGGCTGTCGGTGAATTCTGGGCCAAACGCGACTTGATGCATGCCGGACGCGTAGGCGTCGCCACCTGGGTCGGCATGATCGTCGGCACGGCAGTTAAAGTGGCGCTGGCTTTTACAATGACGGGGTACCTCTTCTTCATCTATCTGATGAATTGATTGATCGTCGCAGCCGAATTTGAAAGAACATTTCAGCCAACAAAAGCCAAGTAGCTGCAATCGGTCGATGATTGACGCACTGATGCGTTAATCTTGGTGGATCAAAGGAGCGCTGAAGCCGTCCGCCTTCAGCAGACTTTCCCGTCTGCAGAAGGCATCTTGGAGTGGATGGCTTCAGCGCTCATCTTTTCGAAAAGAACGTTGAATGCGGTCGGAGCCTGCCGTCCATGATCCACACCATCTACTCCAACAGCTATGAAGTGCTGCGCGCAGTGCTTCTCAACAATATTGATGCGCTCCGTCTGCGTCCGGAGGCTGAGTCGCTCAGAGCCGACGAATGCTTTGCCGGCGTCTTCGACCGTGTCCCGGTCATTATTCCGAGCAAGGCTGTAGAGACGGATCTGGTGAGAGCCATTGCCAAACAGGAATCCGTCTGCGCTTCCATGCGTTTTATGTTCCTTTCGGAGTGGCTTGGGTTCTTCTCTCGCGAGCCGCTGGCCAATGTGATCGGCAACGAGGCGCGCTGGATGATCTGGCGCGAACTCCGTGCTGCGGGACCGGGAAGCCTCCGAGAAGCGGTTCGCACTCGGACGACCCGCTTGGAGGACAGCCTTAAAAACCGCAGCGACCATGATCTTTTGCTGCTCGCTCAGCGCATTGCCGGCGTTTTTGTGGCCTATTCGAGCTATCGCCTCGACTGGATTCTGGCATGGCTGGGGCTGCATCAGGATCGGCTCCATCCCACGCCGCAGGCTAAGCGAGAAGCGGCGGCTCTGGCCGAGGATGAAGACGCGGTTTGGCAGCGCGAACTTTTTAGGCGGCTTGCCCGCTCCAAACGTTGGCGCGGCCGCGGGTTTCTTGAGCATCTTCCGGAGTCGCTTCAGGCGCTTGCTGATGCGCCCGCCAACGCCCGTACGCTCGTCTTAGGAGACGGTCGGGAGGTGGCGCTTCCCAATGCGCTCCATGTGTTTGTGCCTTTTGTCGTGCCGCCGCTGATGTTGCCGGTTCTGAAGGCTTATGCGCATTCAGGACGGGAAGTCTGGCTTTATCTGCTCAATCCCTCGAGCGAATACTGGTTCGATTTGGTGCCGCGCCGGCTCTATGACTGGAAGCATCGGGATGAGACAGCGGGCGAGGCCGAGGTGGGTCACCCCATTCTCGCTGACAACGGACGAAGCACGCGGGCCAACATCGACCGTCTCTGGCGCTTTACGCAGGAGCGCGGCGATCTGACAGAATTCGACGAGGATGATGATGACGCCCGGAAACGCCGGCTGCTGCCCGTTGAAACGCATTCCCGCAAGCTGCTCGATGAGCGTGACTTCCTGAGGCAGTACCTGAGTGACCCCAAGGATCTTCGAGCAGATCTGACGCTCGATACACAGAGCATCTACATTGAAGCCAACGAGCCGACGCTTTTGCGCCGCGTACAGGATTCGATTCTCAATCTCAGTCCGGATCTGCTCAGCTTGACCGCCAGACAGCAGGCTGCCGACGCTGATGCGCCAGAGCTCTTTGACGAGGCCGATGATTCACTTCGCTTTGTCGGCGCACCGTCGGCGGCCCGAGAGCTCGAGGGGCTTGTCGACTGGCTGCAGGCGCAGTTTCAGGCAGATCCGACGCTCACGCCCTCTGACGTTCTGGTGGTGACGCCGGACATTTCGGCGGCCGCGCCGCTCATCGATCAAGTTTTCGGCAGTCTTGCACCAGAGCGGCGGATTGCCTACCGCGTCTGCGGCGCGGTTTCGGCGGACTCAGACGTGCCGCTCGCAGTGCTCATCGGCCTCAAGAACCTGCTGATCGGGGGTTTTACACGGGAGAAGTTTGTCGAGTGGCTGTCGCTGCCGATCGTGAGCGAAAAATTCGATCTTGAAAGTGATGACTTGGCGATTCTCAATCGGTGGCTTGCTGCTGCGGGGTTCGAAGTCGGACTCAATCCGGCGCATTTGGACGCGCAGCGAGATGCGCAGCCCGCGGATCCCCGTCAGACGCAGGTTTATGCGCCGGCGGCGCTCCATGAGCTGACGCTCGAACGTGCACTGGAGCGTCTCGCTTTCGGCTGGATGCTTCCTCAGGACGAGGATGCTGCGCCCTATGGAGATGTGCTGCCCGTTGTCGGTACAGAGCTCGGCGGTTGGGATGCCACGGGCGAAAAGAGCGGACTGCTCCTCAAGCTCGCCAACCTTTACGCTGTGCTTGAAACGCTCCGGCTCAAGACTGCGGAAGGTGAAAAACTCACTGACGGCACATCCGCCCATTTTTGGACGCTTTGGATCGGCGAAGTGCTGCAGAAGTGCTTTCCGGCGGAAACGCCGCAGCGGGACTGGCTGGCGATTCGGCGAGCGGCTGCGGATCTGGCCGATGAGATCGCGCTGGCGCGCGATGAGGCGGAACGCATTCCCGACGTTTCCTTTGAAATTTTCTTGGCGGCGCTAGAGGATCGACTCAAGCGCGCCGAGACGGGCGCAGGGCGTCCGGGCAATACAGTGGTGTTTTCCGGTATGCGGCAGCTTCGCGGGCTGCCCTACAAGGTGATCGTGCTCTGGGGGCTCAATGAAGACTCAAGCTTCCCGGGGGCCTCCCACGCCGAGGAGTTTGATCTGATGAAGCGCTTCCCTCGGCGCAGCGACCGCGACAGCCGAACCGACAACCGCAACATCTTCCTGGATCTGCTGCTGGCTGCCCGCAGCAAATTCCTCATTTCCTACACCGAAGGCGCCAATCCGGCGCAATGGAAGGAGCCGTCGGTAGTGGCGCAGGAGCTGCGCGAATGGCTGCTGACGTTTGCTCAAGACCCGGCGGATCGCCTTCGTGCCTCGGCAATCCTCACGCATCACTTGCCGCTGAATGCCTTTTCGCCGAAGAGCTTTTCCGCTGAGGAAAATCAGTGGCAGAGCACGAACCGAAAGATGCTCGAAGCCGTCGACAAAGCTGCTGCTGCCAATTGGAATGGACCGGCGGCGCCCTGGGCAAATGCACTGACTGCCCGTGCCGAAGGCGGCCGCCTTCCGGTGAAGGAGCTCTATCGCTGGATACGCAATCCCGCGGAAGCCTTTCTCAAGCGTCACGGCATCCGGCTCTCCACGGGCGAAGAGATTGATCCGGCCCCCATTCTTCAAAGAGATAAAGATCTTCCCAAGTGGCAGCGCATCCATACGCTCCTTAATGTCATGCTCTCTGCAGGGGCCGAACGCGCCGACCTGGCCGTGGAAACGCTTGGAGCCCGGTGGGCGGCTGACCCGCGGATGGGAGCGCAGGGCTTGCGCGACTGGCGCTACAGCGACGATTTGGTTTGCGCACGAACGGCGGCATCGCTTTACTGGAAACTGACGTCGCAGATGACGGCGCTTGCGCCTCAGGAAACGGCGGCCGCGGTGCCCGGGTTCCCCTGGACGCTGACGCACGCTGCCTCAAACCTGTGGCGCGATGCTTCAGGGGCGGTGCATTGGATCAACGTGGTGCCGGGAAAAATCACGGGCTCCGGGGCAATTCAGTCGCTTTTCATCTGGGCGCTTTTGCGGGCAGCCGGAGCGGCGGCAGAGGGTCAGATCATCGTGACCGATGTTGAAAAAAAGGGTTCTCCGCTGATTGGCGCACCGCAGTGGACACCCCAGGAAGCGCAGACCTTCCTTGGCTATTTCCTCAAGCTCTATGAAGCATTCCAGCTCGGCAGGCTGCCCTTTGCCGTGCCGCCCTATCAGCCGAAATCTCGAGGCGCTGAAGCCGGGCAGATGCCTGCTGAGAGGGCGCTTCCCAACGCTATCGTCTGGCGAGGCTTAGACCAAGCGCAGGCTGAGGCTTACGCCGAACACTTAAAGAAGGCGCTCGAAGGCCTTTATAAGGTCGGAGACCTTTCTGCGCTCGAGAGCGTTGTTCTAGGAATGCTGACTAATGCGGGATCGCTGTGAGAACGACTATGGCAAAAAAGGATAGAGCGCTCTGCGCAGAGATGCCGGCGGAACACCTGACGGCAGAAACGGACTGGACGCAGCTTTGTGCGGAGGCTGAGAGCGTCTCGGCCGATGAGCAGACGGCAGCGTACTTAGAAGCCGATGAAATGGATTTCGCATCAGACGCGGGTGAGGCGCCTGCGGCAGACTCGTCGGACGATTCGTCCTTTGACATGCTTCGTGCGCCGCTGATGCGCCCGACCTTGCTCGAAGCCTCTGCCGGCACGGGGAAAACTTTTTCGATCAAGCATCTCGTGCTGCGTTTTGTTGCGGAAGAAGATGTTTCGGTGAGCAGAATGCTCATCATGACCTTTACTCGAGCGGCCACAGCAGAACTGAAAGCCCGTATCCAGTCGCACCTTTCTGCTATGCACGGTCTGATGACCGGGACGTTCGCTGACTCTGCAGTTGACGCCGTATTGCTCGAGCAGCGCGCTCTATGGGCAGAGCAGGGTCGCGATCCCGCGGTCATTGTGAGCCGTCTGCGGGAGTCGCTTGCTCAATTCGATAATGCCGGCATCTTCACTATTCACGGGTTCTGTCAAAAAGTGCTCGAGGACCGAGCATTCACCTCGGGCAGTTCGATTGGCTTCGAATTGGTTGAAAATGTTGACGATCTCGTGGAAGAGGTAGTCAATGAATTCATCCGTACCTCACTGCTGCAGCTCTGCGAACGCGAAGATCGCGCAGCGATCAGTGATCCGGAAAAATGGATCGAAATACTCAAGCAGCTGATGGCTGCGCCGGACGATTTGGTGCCGAGCACGATTGTTTCGCTGCCGGAGTCGCCCGAGCTTGCCGCTGCTTTTCAAAATTTCGTGAAGGAAGCGCCCAAGCGTTTGGCGCAGAAAAAACGCGAAGCACGGGTAAAGACCTTCGACGATCTTTTGATTGAGCTCTACGAACGCCTGCGGGGAGATCCTGCCGATGCGGAATCCCGGGCGCAGGCGGAACGTTTGGCCGAGAGTATCCGCAGCGCCTTCAGCGTGGTGTTGGTGGACGAATTTCAGGATACCGATCCTATTCAGTACGCGGTCATCAAACGCCTCTTTCTGCGTAAGCGCGAACCGCACCCCGTGTGGTTCGTGGGGGATCCTAAACAGGCCATCTACCGCTTTCGCGGTGCCGATTTGGAAACCTACCTGCGGGCACGCCGCGATGTGGAGGCGCTTTATCAGACGGCCGGCAGCGGTCGGTTCCGCGGCGTCTATGCACTGACAACCAACTACCGCTCGAGCCCTGATTTGGTGAGAGCCTTCAACGCGTTTTGGCGCACCGCACCGAATCCCTTCCTGCGCGACGATCTCGCTTATCTTGAAGTGAAGTCGTCGGCGAAAAATCTGCCGCTCATGCAAAAAAGCCCTGACGGGACCATCATGGATGCGGTGCCGTTTGAATGGGTGAGCAGCTGGCAGGAGACGCCAGCACAAACGGCCGAGGAACGTCGGCAGCAGCAGGGCATTGTATTGGCCGATCGGATTACGGCAATGATCGAGGCCGGCCGCCGCGGGGAGCTTCTGGTGCCCTGTGCTGACGAAGAAGCGTCTTTAGCCGTGGCGGAAAAGGACGGCAAACGGCTGCGCGGAGTGCTCCCGGGCGACATTGCAGTCTTGGTGCGTACGCATGACGAGGGACTGACGGCCGCTGAAGTGCTTAAACACCGCGGCGTGCGAGTGCGGATTCGCTGTGACCAGAATGTCTGCAATACCATCGAAGCTTGTGAAATCGGCATGATTTTGAGCGCTTTTGCTGCTCCCGGCGATTTGAAGCTTCTGCGCGCAGCCCGTACGACACGGCTTATCGGCGACGACCTCGCCTGCCTCGACGATCAAGAGCGCGACGAGACAAGGCGCATTGCACTGCGCGGCGAGTTCGAGTACGGTGCGCGCAATTGGGGGGCAGTCGGTCCCGCGGCAGCGCTTGAGCGGCTGATGACTTTTTGCAGAACTGCAGAGCGGTTGCTGCCGCAAGCCAATGGTGAGCGCACGCTGACAAACTATCGCCATCTGCTCGAGCTGCTTCACGGCGTGGCCCGAATCATTCCTACGCCTGCCGGACTCGCGGCATGGCTCGCGGCAGAGGCTAAGCGTCCCGTCAGTGACTTCAATCGCGAGCGGCTCGAAAGCGATGCCAACCTTGTGCTTGTCGAAACCATTCATTCGAGCAAAGGGCTTCAGTATCCGATTGTGTTTCTGCCGTACACGCATTCGGGCAGCATTGACACCCATGCGCGCTGCACGTCTCGAACGGATGATCCGCAGCGGTCCGCGCAAAGATGCCTTGAGGTGCGGTTTGAGGCAGAAAAACCCGATCAGCGGGTGAATCAGGCTGAATATGAAGAAAAAGTCCGAATGATGTATGTCGCCATGACACGAGCTGCGCGCCATCTCTGCATCATCGGCGAACAGCGGATTAAAAGTGCTGTGAATCCGGACCAATGGCACGGCAGTACCGTTCAGGCGCATCTCTTCCGGGCCTTGACGGGTCAGCTGACGCCGTCTCGAGCGGACATCCTGTTTGCGGTCGAACGCTTGGCGGCGCTCGAGTCGCCTTCACATACGCCGCTCTTTCGCTTTACCGAATTGGGCGCTGCAGCTGCCGGCGCACAATCCTCTCTCTTGGCGCAGGGGACTGTCGGAGAGTCTTATACGACAGCTCAGTCACATGCTCGGCGCAGTGAATGGCGAACCTCGAGTTTTACGGGTATTACCCGCATGGCTGAGGACGACGGGCCAGGGTTTTCAACCTGGTACGGACAGGCCGAAAAGCCGCCGCTCGTCGATGACATTCTGTCCTTTCCCAAGGGGGCGCAGGCCGGCACCTGTCTGCATGAAATGATGGAGCGCGCCGACTTTTCGCTGATGGCTTGCGATGATGAAAAGGCCGCCGCAGCCCGTCTGGCTCTGACGGTTCGTGAGGTCGAAAAGCATTTGTCGCTTCCCGAAAAGGAGGCGGCCTCAGCCGCTGCGGGAGCGGCCGCAATGATCCGAGATCTTCTCAATGCGGAGGTGGCGCCCGGCGTGACGCTCAAAGACGTGCCCAAATCGGCAAGGTCGGCGGAACTTGAATTTCTCATTCCGATTTCCGCGTCGCTGACCGCAGAACGGCTCGTCAGGGAACTCAAGGCCATGGATCCCAAATACGATTTCGGGACGCTTCGGCCAGAGGATCTTAAGGGGTTCCTGACGGGATTCATTGACTTGGCCTTCAGTGCTGGCGGGCGCTTTTACGTACTGGACTGGAAGAGCAACAAAATTTCGCCCGAAGCTTCCGGCTACACCGAAAAAGCCATGTCTGCCGAAATGGATGTGCATCTTTACCGCCTGCAGTATCTGATTTATTGGGTGGCTTTGCGGCGTTTCCTTCAAGTGCGGCTCGGCTCGCATTGGCGCGACGAAATGATTGGCGGCGCCATTTATGTGTTTCTTCGAGGCGTACGGGCCGGCACGACCACAGCGGCCAACCCTCAGGGTATTGTTTTCGATCCGGTGCGTCCAGAGGTGATTCGGCGCATGGATGATCTTTTTGCGGGCAGAGCCTAAGGACCCGGAAAATGGATAAAAGCATGATGCCTAATGCCGACAGCACGTATGAGCTCCCGCAGGGCGGCATAGCGGGCTTGGGAGCGATTCTTCTGCGGGCGGCGGAACGTATCGGGACGGTGACAGAAGCGGCCCGTCAGGCCATGATGGGGCTGACGCTTGCTTTTGCCAATGCCGAGCGGCAGGGAAGCGTCTGCGTGCGTGCGATCGACGCGGTCAAAGGGCTGATGCCTGATGCCCCAGAGGCGGCGGAGGGATCTGAAGAGACGGAGAAGCGCCTCGCTCAGGCGTTTGAGGTTCTAAAGACCGGGCTCAATGATCTGCAGGCACTCGGACTCGCTCAGAATTTCCAGGATTTCATCTCTGCAGCTGGGACGAGACTCGGGAAGACTTCGGATGAAAGAGCGCCGACCCAGCCCATTGCGCCGCTGATTGTCGATGAGGCGCCGACATTTGAGCAAACACGCATTTATTTCGCACGCTTGGCGTTGGAGGAGCTCCTTCTGGCGCGCACCCTGGCGCGTTTTGCCGCTGCTGATGAGGGGTTTTCTGTTTCTCTAAGTGCCCAGCCGGATGACGCGTTGATTGCGGAGGTAACAGTCCGAGCTCACGCTGATGAGCGGCAGCGGCTTGCTGTTTCAACGGCGCTAAAGCGCAGACTGATGGTGGTCTCGGGCGGTCCCGGCACGGGCAAGACGACAACGGTGGCGCAAATTTTGGAGTGTCTCCTTCGGAAAAATCCAGCACTTCGCATTGCATTGGCGGCGCCGACGGGGAAAGCCACGGGCCGCATGCAGCAGTCGCTCGAGTCGAGCGCAAACAACGCAGCCAAAGGGCTGAGCGCACTGCAGGCAGTTTTGCAGCACGATGCACTTCTGCTCGATGCCGAAAAGCAGATTCGCTCACGGACGATTCACAAATGGCTGGCATCGCCCACTGCCGCCGGTTCTGCCCCGGGCATCGGGAATCCCATTCCCGCGGATGTGCTGGTGGTGGATGAGGCTTCTATGGTGGATATTCATCTGGCAGTTCGCCTGATGCGGGCAGTTTCACCCGAAGCGCGCGTCATTCTTTTGGGCGATAAGCACCAACTCGCTGCCGTGGGGCCCGGGGCTGTATTCGCGGAGATTTCTGACGGTAAGGGAGCCCTTGCACGCATGGGGGCAGTCGTAGAGCTGGTGAAGAGCTGGCGCTTTGGGAAAGACACTCCCATCGGCCAGCTGGCAGCGGCGATTAATCATCAGGGAGCCAATGCAGGGATGCCGGAAGCGGAGGTTTTTCAAAACGTGCTGGCTGCTTTTGATTCGGCAGAAACTAATGCCGACAAATCTTTGCAAAGTGCTTCACTTCATACTGCAGGACTAGCGGAATTGCAGAAGGGAGTGTTCACTTCAAAAGCGAGTGACGAACAAAAGCGTGAGCGCGAAATCTTCAGCCGCACAGGGCTCACCGCACCGGTACGCAGTTGGCTGAACCGTGAACTCGAAGACTATGCCGGCGTTTTGTCGGAATGTCGAGCAGCGTATCTGGCGGGCACAACGAAGGAGCAGTGGGAAAGCCTGCGTCAAAAACTTTGGCTTTGCCTCTCGGGCTTTCGTGCGCTTGCGGCGCAGCGGCATGGTGCAATGAGCGTGCAGGCCGTGAATGATTATGCTGATCAGCGCATTCGAAGCGTCTGGCCGCTTTCTGAAGGGGCATTCGGCGGGGGACACTATCCGGGCGAGGTGATCATTGTGCGGCGCAACGATGAAGGGTTAGGCGTTCATAACGGCGACGTCGGCATCGTGCTGCCTAAATGGCTTGAACTCGATGCCCCGACGGCTGACTTGGACGATTCGTCTGCTGTTGTCGGGGATGAGGATGCGGAAGGAGCGCCCGAGCGTCAAGATCGGCCGGATCGTCAGGGGCCGGCAGTGAGTTTCACGGTCTATTTCGGCGATACACATTTGGAACTCCCAGTTGCGCTCCTGCCGCAGTTTGACGTTGCCTGGGCGATGACGATCCATCAATCCCAAGGCTCAGAATTCGAACGCGTAGCAGTGCTTTTGCCGGTGAAGCGCACGTCTGAACTCGCAACCCGAGAGCTCCTTTATACGGCTGTTACCCGCACTAAGCGAACGGTGGATGTTTTTGGTTCCGAAGCGGTTCTTCGCCGCGCCGTCGAGAAACCGACCGTCCGTGACGGGAGTCTCGGAAGACGGCTGGAGATTTTCTGTGAAATGCAGTAATTGACTTCCATGTTCACAGTTCGCTGCGAATGAAGGTAAGAGGATTTGCTTAAAAAATTGACAGATTTTGACCTGAAAAATAAATAGTTAACGCAAAGATGCTTAATCTGGCGTCCTTTTTGCGGATGTTTTCTTTATGGGCACATATTCAAAAATGCGTCATTAACCATAGAACTGAGGAAATTCCTGACGTAATTTATCAAGTGTCTTTTGTTCACAGTCCGCCAACCAGTCAAAAAGAATGCGTACCCGTCTTTTTTCATAGGCTTCCTGTGTCGCATAAATAAAGCAGGAAGCAGATGGGCAGCGCCATCCCTCAAGGATCGTCTTTAGCTGACCAGATCTGAGTGCCTCAACAGCATGAAAGAGCGGGAGATCCGGAACAATGCCCGCACCAAGCACAGCGGCCGTTCGTACGGCCATTAAATTTTTGAAGGACATTGAGCTCTTCCATCGAAGCGGATATGCAATCCCATCACGGACAAGTTCTTGAGTTGCTACTCGAGTTGGAGAATTGATGAGGATGCCGATGTGGTTCACGCATTCGCTCGGATGGCGTGGTGCACCAAACCGCTCAAGATAGAGCGGTGACGCACAGCAGAGAAAAGGCATTTCACCAAGATATCGAGCAACGAGTCCATCGATTGGGCGATTCGGTCCATAGCCCGCAGCCAGATGTATCGGAGGGGTATCCGCTAAATGAAAAATCTCGGGAATCTGCTTGGTGAGATCATGCAGCTCAAGTGTGATATCCGGATATGTTTTTCGAAATTCAATGAGATGCGGCGTGATTTCAATGGAGCTGATGCCTGAGTGCGAAGCTAAACGAATTGTGCCGGACAGGGCATTTTGATCTCCCTTTAGATCCTGGATCATCAATTCATGGACATTCAGCAGTTTTACAGCCTTATCGTGCGCTCGAGCTCCCAATTCCGTCAGTTTTAAATGTCTCCCTTCACGCAGAAAAATGGGAGCCCCTATTTCTGTCTCGATTGCCTTGAGCGCACGGCTCACGGTACTTGGTTCGCACCCAAGTACATCGCAGGCAGCATTCACGCCTCCAGCTTGAACGACTTCGCAGAAGATTCGCCAAACATTCAAGTCGTCAGTTCTGGCCATCAGTTGTCTCCGTCAAAAGAACTGGGTTTAACCCTTGACTGTTGCGATATACGCAATGATTGGGTGCTATCTGCACAACTATAAAGATATTGATATTTCAATATTAATGAGTTTTCTGTGAGGGTGTATATCGTTAATTATTGCTTGAAACGCAATGAATAGTAGTTGTTTGTTGCCTTTCTTTGTTGGTGTGAACGCTTCAAACTACACCTTAAGGATGAGACCACCTCCGATCAGCCTCTCCCCCAGAAGTTCATAAACAACCTTCTTCAGTGTTTTAAACCCAAGGACCCCGATCATGACTTGGCAAATCTGGCTAGCGATAGCGTCCATTGTTTTCATTGTCTTCGGACTTGTTAAGCGTCTCGAGACACGCATGCTTCTCATCGTTGCAGGCTTTATTCTTTGCTGCGCTTCGGGAGCGCCCATGAAAGCTTTCGGAGCTTTCGTCAAAGGAATGACGAACATCACGCTCGTCCCTGCCATTTGCTCGGCAATGGGCTTTGCTTTTGCTGTTCAGGCCTCTAAATGTGATCAGCACCTCGTGGCTGCAGTAGCCGCTCCTCTCAAAAAGCTTGGCGGACTGCTGATTCCTGCGGCCACGATTCTGACGTTCCTCATCAATATTGCGATCATGTCGGCAGCGGGCACAGCTGCAACGGCTGGCGCGACTTTTATTCCGCTTTTATTGCGTGCCGGCATCCGACCGGCGGCTGCGGCAGCAGCTGTGGGTGGCGGCACGATGGCTGGTTTGCTGCTTAATCCCGGATGCGCGCATGACATCTACGTCGCCAAGATGGCCGAGATGGATCTTATGGCCTTCATTATCTGGGCGGCTCCCTACATCGTCGGTCTCGTTCTGCTTTCGGTGATTGTCAACTCCGCCATTATGATCGTGAAGAATAAGGACCATCTTGCGGGTGCAGAAGCAAAAGATGCGGCTGCTAAGGCCGATGCCAATCAGCAAGAATCCGCCTTCAAAGTCCAGCCGCTCAAGGCTCTGGCACCTCTGGTTCCTCTGATCGTCCTCTTGGTCGCCTCTATTAGTTTCCCAAAGGCGGGTATAGATGTGGTTGCTGCCATGCTGATCGGTCTCGTTTTTATCTCCGCCGTAACGCTTATGAATCCAGGCGAAATCTCCAAGGCGTTTTTCAAGGGGTGCGGCACGGGATACGCTCAAGTCATCGGCCTCATTGTTGCTGCAGGCGTTTTTGCTGCGGGGCTGCAGGCTACGGGGGCCGTAACTGCCTTCATTGAGTTTCTCAAAGGGTCTAATGAATTCGCGCGTTGGGGAGCTGCTTTTGGACCTTTCTTAATGGCGCTGGGTACGGGGTCTGGTGAGGCGGCAATTTGGGCTTTTAACCAGTCGATCACGCCCGAAGCGGCTCACTTCGGCATGCAGTCTCATTCTCTCGGTCTGCTCGCGATCCTTGCGGGGCAATTCGGCCGCACAGCAAGTCCGCTCGCCGGAGCCATCATCATCGTGGCCGGTATGGCCAGTGCAGATCCTTTGGCTGTCGCCAAGCGATTGATCCCAGGAATGCTTGTAGCGCTCATTGCGTCTGCCTTCATTCTGGTCTGATTGAGAACATTTTTGATAGGAGACGTCATCATGCATGACATTCTTCTGCGCAATGCTCTAATCGCCGATCCGGAGGCTGACTCTCTAAGGACGGGGGACGTTGCCGTCGAAGGCGGCTGCATCGTTGAAGCCATTGGCTCAGCCTGCACGACCATCGACTGCAACGGGCTGGTCCTTCAGCCCGGCATCATCGACACGCATGTGCATCTTGGTATTAATCCCTTGAGCTACGGCATGGTCGCACGAGCAGGCGTCACAACAGCGCTCGATATGTCTGGGCCCATTGAGAAACTTCTCGATGAATTCAGCTGCGCAAATGTAGGCATCAACGTTGCTGCCCTCAATGCGATTCTTCCTGGCCGAAATATCTCTGGAAACAATCCGGACCGAGAGCAGCTGAGGAACTTCATCAATCTTTCACGCCGCAGCGGTGCGCTCGGTGTCAAGCTTCTGGGCGGACACTTTCCGCTCACGCCTGAGGCCTCGCACCGCATGGTGGAAACGGCTGATGATTCCCACTGCTATATGGCTTGGCATGTGGGTACTACAGAGAAAGGTTCCGATATTGAGGGATTGCTGGAAGCGGCGGAAATCGCTGCGGGTCATCCACTGCACCTTCCGCACGTCAACGCATACTGTCGGGGGCGCGTCAGACCTGTGCTTGAGGAGTGCTCCATTGCTGAGAAAGTCATTCTCGAACACCCGGAATTTACGACAGAGAGCTACCTCTCAGCGAGAAATGGGGCACCGCTTGACTGTGATGCCGCCGGAAAACCGCGCTCAGCCATTACTGCCGGAATATTGACTCGCTTTGGTTTTGAATCTTCAGCATCCGGCATAGAAGCTGCGATTCGGGCTGGGCGGCTTGCAGTGCTCTTTCCCAATCAGAGCGAAATCACATTGCTTACGGGTACCGATGCAGTCGCTTACCTGAGGGCTCATCGCGATCATTGCGACGGGTCGTTTGACGGTGTCAACCCGCTTGAATCCCGCGTCTTTTTCGCCTCACAAAAACGTCCGGACAGGACTTTCCTCGTGGATGCCATCAGTACTGACGGCGGAGGCATTCCGCGCAATGTCATCCTTCAAAACGGTCTGTCTCTTGTTGAATTAGGCGCACTGACAACGATTGAATTCGCCCGCAAAACTTCCTTGCTTCCAGCACAAATGCTCGGTCTCAAAAATAAAGGAAGACTGCTTGCCGGCATGGATGCTGATCTGACCATTTATGACCCGACAAGCCATCAGGCCGTCTACACCATTGTTAATGGTCGATTTGTTCTCTTAAATCGTGTTCTGCAGACTGGCGCAGGAACACTGCTTACGACATATGAAGGGACTCAAGCAGCTCAAAACCGCGGTCTTAAAACGCAGGTTGTTTCCGGCATTATCCCGCTCCTTCATAAATCCCTTTAATTTTCCTCACCTCAAACAGATTTCAAAGTCATGAAAAATCATCGTATCCAACGCGTGCTCATCGCTGCGTTCTGCAGCACCGTTTTCTCGGCCTCTGCCAGCGATATTCAGATGTTCGGTTTTTTTGATCAGGGGCTTGCTTACCTTCATGAAGATCTCAATGCCGGCATGGGCGGACCTGCAGGGCAAAGCATTAATGCGCCTCAATACGTGGATAAAGACGGGTACGTTGCTGAAGCACAAACGAAACGCAGCTTCACGCAAGGTTCAGGGAATGTGTCAACGTGGGGCATCAAGGGTTCCGAACAAATCAACGCCGATGTACGAGTGCTTTTTCACCTTGAATCCGGGTTCCTGGCAGACGACGGCACACTTTACGGCGGTTCCGTAAAGCCCCTGTTTGAACGTGAATCGAGCATTGGGGTTGAGTCAAAGACTTGGGGGCTCGTTAAATTTGGCCGTATGCCGGCACTCTCTACCGGTTCAGGCACGACCGGCATTCTCAACAGCAAGGTCAATCCTTTCGGCGCTGGCTGGGGAAATATGACGGGCGGCTGGAAATTTGCGGGGACATTGGCTGCTGCGCGTCACGACAACATGATTCACTATATTTCTCCGTCATTTAGCGGAGTTCGGCTTCACGCTCAATACTCCTTCAAGTCGGCACCCGACAATGGTCGAGAAGGGTCGTCTGAAACGAATCGCTGGTGGGCTGTCGGCGCATCGATGGAGGGCGGGAAGTACTACCTCGCAGCCACAGTGGATTGTCTTGATGCCGCGAGCAGTGCGCCCAAGCCTGAAGCTACTTATGCCAATGATGCTTATAAAGTATTTGTCGGCGGACACTATAACTTCGATGTCTTCAGACTCTTTGGGACGGTGCAGTACCTGAAGAACATGCCTTGGATCGGCGGGTACTCCACTAAAGAAGTCGCGCCGCTCGCCCAGGGTTCAACGGGACCGCAGAAAGGGTTCGAAGCGTGGGCATTCTCAACGGGCGTGGATTTTAGAGCCGTTGGCGGCAAGGTTATGACTTCCGTCGGGTATGCAACTGCAAAAAATCAAAATTTGGAAAGTCAGAACAAACTGAACCGCGTGAATTTTGGTTTGGGTTACCAATATTCCCTCAGCAAACGCACCTCTCTCTATGGCATCGGCGGCTATTTCTGGCAGGATGCAGACTGGCAGAAAAAAGAAATTTCTGCTCACGAGTTTATCGTTGGTATGATGCACCGTTGGTAATCGGACAATATTTTGAACGCAGACGAACGGAGATTTGTGTTTCTCATTTCTGAGCCAACATATCTCCGTTCCGCATGTTCAAAAGCATTGTGGCAAAGCATTGATCTCATTATCCATACAGAATAAAAAAATAGGAACATAAAAATGTTGGGCATGCATATGGGACGGGTTCCCGCACCAAGTGCACGAGAAGAATCCGGCGAAATTCATCGCTTAGATACCTATGACTGGCTGCAGATGATTAACCGTGCGTCGATTGTTTCGAATGTTGAAGAAGGGCTATTAGAGAAGCCCCTTGCTCGGCGCATTCTGACCGCGTTGAATACTTTGCGCGACGAAGCGGCAAAGCCGAATGCGGTTCGCCCTGGGCTCTACATTACTTTTGAGCCTGAAGTCTTGAGACTCGCCGGCATGGAGGCGAGTGTTCTTCATGTAGGCCGCTCCTCTCAGGATATTCTTGCCACAGCAAATGCTGGCCTCAATATTGCTCGGCTGGTACGTTTGCTCGATGCGATTCATGAGGTTGATTGTGCGTTGCTTGAAGTTGCCCGCCGCGAGGACGGTGCGCTCGTGCCGGCTTATACGAATGGTGTCCAAGCTCAGCCTACGCTTTATTCCCATTATCTTTTGGCTCAGCATCAGGTTTTCACGCGAGATGCAGCCCGGATCTTCGAATGTATCCGCCGCTACGACGTCTCGCCTATGGGGGCTTGCGTGTGCAACGGTACGGGGTGGCCGTTAAATGTTGAACGCATGGCGCAGCTGCTGGGTTTTTCCCGCCCGCTGACAAATGCTTTCGATGTCGGTCAGTGTGCCGGTAACGATCTGCCGCTCGAGATGTCCCAGATCATCTCGGCAGTCATGCTCCATGTCAATGCATTCCTCGCCGATTTTATGATCCAGTATGCCGACCCGCATCCCTGGATCCGATGGGAAAGTACGAATGGGGTTTATTGTTCGAGCGCCATGCCGCAGAAACGCAATCCCGGGCTAATCAATGATTGCCGCCGAGATGCCGGACTGGTTATCGGTGAGGCGCAGGGGGTGATGTTACGTATTCAGAATCTTCAGCTCGGCATGGCTGATGTGCGAGATGCTCAAGTGTTGGAGGCGCTTGCTGATGACGCGTGCATAACACTGCGCACCTTTGCTGGTATTGTTCGCGAGCTTGTCGTCGACAGAAAGCGTGCATTGGCTGAACTCAATGCCGATTGGACCTGCACGCAAGAACTTGCTGACAGACTTGTCGGCTGCGGCGTCGATTTTAGAAATGCTCATCATTTTGCCAGCCATCTCGTGACTCGAGCTCGAGCAGCTGGAACGACTCCCCCCGAACTTGACTATGAAGAAGCAAAGTCTCTCTGGCTCGAGTGGCGCAGCACGCTTCAGAATGCATGTGATATCCCGGATTCATTTCCGCTTAGTGAAAAAGCTTTCCTTGGTGCTCTGGACCCAGCTGGCATCGTTGCCGCTCGCGCGACAGTCGGCAGTGCCAATCCGGAACTCGTAGCAAAAGGCATTCTCCGTGCTCAGCAGGAAGCCGAGCGCATTAAAGCTGAGATCGATGCTTTGGTCGATCATGCCAAAAAAACGGCATTTGCTCTTGAAGAAGCACTGACGCGCGTACTTGCCGATTAGGCGGCAATTGATGTATCAGCTCTATTACTGGGGTTCTCCATTAATCATCATGACTCTTGACCAAAAGCGGTGGCTTCTACTATTGGTGAGCTGCATCATCAATCTGTTCGCAGGCTCCATCTATGCCTGGTCTGTATTTGCGTCTCCGCTTGCAGAACGTATCAGCAGTCTCCTGCAGACGTCACTTACGTCGGCAGATCTTGCGATTGCCTTCAGTATCGCCAACGCTCTTGGTCCAATCCCGATGATCTTCGGAGGACTGATCAATGACCGATTCGGACCTAAATTTGTCATTGCGGCCGGCGGTATTTCGATGGGTTTCGGGCTGTATGCCTCCGGAAACGCGGAAAGTGTGTCAGAGCTGATCGTGTCTTATGGTCTCTTCTTCGGCACAGGTCTCAGCCTTGTCTATGGCTGTACGATCAACAATACGCTGAAGTTTTTCCCTGATCACCGTGGTCTGGTCGGCGGACTTGCCACAGCAGCCTACGGCATCAGCTCAGTACTCGTTCCGCCGATCGCGACCCAGCTCATTTCCGTCTATGGGATTACTAATGCGCTTGAAATCATGGGAGTGTTCATCGGCGGGGTTATCGTCATCGGCGGTTTTCTTTCAATGCGTTGCCCAGTCGGCTTCACGCCTTCGATAGCTGTTGAGAAACAATGCGCTGAGATTGGACGAAATTACACTTGGCGGGAGATGTTGCGAGACGCTCGCTTTCTTCCGATGATCACGCTTTTAACGTGCGGTGCCACTGCAGGAATGATGGTGATCTCTCAAAGTTTTTTTATCGCGCGCCATCAAATAGCCCTGGATGTCGCTTCCGCTGCGATGGCAGTTTCGTGTATGGCGCTCGCTAATACATTCGGACGTCTCTGTGCGGGAACCGCTTCGGACTATTTAGGGCGTCTTCCAACGCTAGGCGCAGGACTTGGGATTGCAATTATCGGTTTAATACTTCTTGCTCTTGGAAGTCCTGCTAATACGCTTCCCTTCTATTGCGGCCTGATCGCACTCGGCTTTTCTTTCGGCTGCTTCATGGGGGTCTACCCAGGCTTTACGGCGCAGGTTTTCGGTGCAAGACACAATGGCGTCAATTTCGGCATCATGTTCACCGGGTTTGCCTTGGCCGGCATTCTTGGCCCCTCGCTCATGCAGATGCTCTCAGCAATGGGTTTTTCTGAAACAGGGCACTATTGCGCGGCCGGGGTTATTTCAGCGCTTGGGTTTGTCATGATGTTCCTTTATCGGAAGGCAGAGCGACTGCGCGTCAGATCAAAGTGAATCGACATACCGATTAGTCCATGATGCCGATGGGCGTCATCGCTCAGCAAGCTCCAATGACTGAAGGCAACTCATAAAGCATGACAGCTCTGCAAAAGAATGCAGAGCTGTCAAGTAAGAGTCGAGGGCTAATGCAGAGGTTTAGCGAACCTTGGCTTTCTGCACAAGCTCAGCAAAATGCCGCTTGGCGTTCAGCTGAGAAAGCTGCGCACGAAGGCTGTCCTTTTGCGATTCGTAGGTTGGGAAGTTCTTCTGGCCGCGCTTGGCGTCAAGTTTTACGACATGCCAGCCGAATTGATTTTGGATGGGTGCCTGAGCGACATCGCCAACCGACAAAATTTTGAAGGCATTGCCAAAATTGGGCTCAACATTGCTCGGCGACAGCCAGCCGATCAGGCCGCCGGCAGGGCCCGACTTCGGATCAAGCGATTCAGATTTTGCCAAGGCATCGAACTTTTCGCCTTTGTTGAGGCGCTGAATGATGTTCTTGGCTTCCTGTTCGGTCTTTACCAAAATATGGCGGACCTGATATTCGGTATCGCCGTAAACCTTCTTGGCATTGTCGTAAGCCGCCCGGACTTCTTTGTCGCTGACGGGATTTTTCTTCGCGTAATTTGCGACAAGCAGTTCAACCTTGAGCTGCTTGCCCACACGGTCGATGGCGTCTCGATATTCCTTCGTACGGTCAATCTTGGCTTTGGCTGCTTCCTGCAGAAGCACCACTTCTTCAGTCACATCGCGCTTTACACGCGCTTCCAGTTCCGGACCTGCTTTGGCACCGGCTTTGACTGCATTGTTGTAGACGGCTTCTAAGCGTGATGCCGGAACTTTTTCACCATTGACGGTCATGTCTGTCAAGGCAGCGGCGGCAGAACCAACGAGACCGACGGAAAGCGCCAGTGCAAGGACAAGTTTGCTCTTAATCATGAATCTCTTTCCCAATGGAATGGCGCAGCTCTCTTGAGACCTGCGCATAAACAGTCAAACAATTATGCGCCAAGGTTTTACTTTGAACGTGTTGAATAAAACATGTTTTCAATTGAGTTCGGTCACTCAGTAAAATCCCTATAGTGCTTCGGCGGCGAATTCAGCAAGCCGTGAACGTTCGCCGCGGGTGAGTGTCAAGGTTGCGGCATGCTGCCATCCTTGAAAGCGTTCCACCACATAGGTAAGACCGGAACTGCCTTCCGTCAGGTAAGGCGTATCGATCTGCGCGATATTGCCGAGGCATACGATCTTGGTCCCTGGGCCGGCGCGTGTGATGAGCGTCTTCATCTGTTTGGGCGAAAGGTTCTGTGCCTCATCGATGATGACAAACTTCTGCAGAAATGTGCGGCCGCGCATGAAGCTCATGGACTTCACGCGAATGCGGTTCTTAATGAGGTCCATCGTGGCCTGACGTCCCCAGTCGCCGCCTGAACTCGAGCCGTGAAGCACTTCCAGATTGTCTTCGAGCGCTCCCATCCAAGGCGCCATCTTTTCTTCTTCAGTGCCGGGCAGGAAGCCAATGTCTTCGCCTACGCTCACTGTGGCGCGGGTCATGATGATTTCGCTGAAGCGCCGTTCATCAATGGTCTGCGTTAGTGCGGCGGCGAGCGTCATCAGAGTTTTGCCGGTACCTGCCTGACCGAGGAGAGTGACAAAGTCAATGTCAGGATCCATCAGGAGATTGAGCGCCATGTTCTGCTCGGCGTTGCGCGCTTGAATCCCCCAGACCTTTATATGGGACTTCGAGCGGTAGTCGCGCATCAGACGCAGCGTCACCGTTCGGCCCTGACGTGCTGCAACGATCGCCATGAAATTGGCGTCACCCTCAACCGTCACACAGGCATTCAGGATGAAGTCTTCCGGGTGCTCTGGTTCAAAGCTGTAGAACGTGGCATTTTGATCCTGCCAGCTCTTCAAGGTGGAGTCGATGCTTTCCCAGAAGTTCGACGCAAGTGCGAGCTTGCCGGAATAGAGCATGTCGGTGTCGTCGAGCACCTTGTCGTTGAAGTAGTCTTCAGCGGGGATGCCGAGCGTTGTCGCCTTGATGCGCATGTTGATGTCTTTGCTCACCAACACAACAGCACGTTTGGGGAATGCCTTGGCAACGCCGCGGACGGTGGCGAGAATCGAATTGTCGCCGCGGAAGCTCGGGAGCTCTGCGGGCAGCTCTTCGGCCAAAGGTTTCGTTTCAAACCAGAGTCGGCCGGTAGCTTCGGTATTCCCGAGCAGTGAAAGTTCAACACCCTCTTGAATACGGCCGCCGTTGGCTTCAATCAGCTGATCTAATGCACGGCTTACTGAGCGGGCATTGCGGGCAACATCCGTCAGTCCCTTTTTATGGGTATCGAGCTCCTCAAGGACCGTCATCGGCAGGAAAACGTCATGCTCGGCAAAACGGAATAGTGAAAGCGGATCGTGCATCAGCACGTTGGTGTCGAGGACGAAAAGCTTGGGCAGGTTGTCGGGCATCTGCGCACGTCCGCGGCGTCCGGCATTGCCTGAACGGCGGCGGTCAGCAGCGTATTCAGGCTGCGTTTTTGTGCTCGGTGCTGGCGTTTTAATTGCTTTTTGCGGGACAGACTTAGCTTTCTTGGCAGTGTCAGCCGCTTTGGGGGCAAGCGCAGGTTTAGCCGGTGCGGCGGTCCGCTTCGGCTTGGCCGAGGATTTTGCTGAAACTTCGGCTTTTGCCGGGTTTGCGGCAAGGTCAGACTTCTGAGCTGCTTTGAGCTTTTTGCTCACGGACTTTTTGGATAGCGGTTCGGTGAGCGGCGCCTGAGCTGCCTTTGACGTTTTAGAGGCGGGAGCCCTTGAGGGCGGTTCGGCTGAGTGGGCCGCCTTCACGTTCCTGCGCTTGCTTGTCTTGACGGCCGCAGCGGGGTGCGACTCCATCGCATTCACGATTTTGACATCGGGCAGTTTGCGTTCGGATTCGGGAGTTGCGGGAGTGCCGTAGTCTTCAAGGATTTCGGCAGGATGCGCAGGAGCTTTGGGAAGCGGCATATCTAAAAGTATCTGGTAAGGCAGGAACCGGCAGCGCTGCGGCAGGCATGTATGGACGGCTGTCTGACAAGACTGGATTCCTTAAAAAGGGTGCTTCCATTCTAACCGCCGAGTTTCTCGAGATTGGATCGTCACAAACCGGGCATTCATCCGAGTAATCGGATTGCGTACTCGGGAAGCCTGAATCGGGGTTGTCGGCGAATGCGCAGAAATGTAAACAACTGTCGTTTGTGGGGTAAGGAAAAATACTTCACGTCATTTCAAAGAGGATTGACAACTTCTAAGGTACGATCAGATCAATAGTTCAGGACGACGTTAACAATTCTTTGTCGTCTGACATCCCACAACGAATGTCGTTCTCAAGAGTGACGTCATTCTCTTCACGGAGATCTCCCATGCTCTATATCTCGACGCGCGGCGCCGCAGACGGTAAGACCTTCGCTGACATTACGTTTGAAGGCATTGCCCGAGACGGCGGCCTCTACGTGCCGGAAAACTACCCAAAGTTCACCGCTGATGATCTGGCTCAGCTGCGGGGGCGAGACTTTTCAAGCGTTGCGCTCGAAGTCCTTTCGAGGTTCTGGACGCAGCTGCCGCAGAAAGATCTTTGGCAGCTCTGCCGCGATGCATGGCAGCCATCGATCTTTCCCAATGGGCTGGATATGTTTAAGGCGCACGATGTGGCGCCGATTACATGGCTGCAGGACGGTGTCGGCATCTATGAACTTTCCAACGGCCCGTCGCTTTCGTTCGATGACTTCAGTCTTCAGTTCCTGTCGCAAGTTCACGAAAAGCATTGGGACAAGGGACCGCGCTCGATCACGCTCTTGGGGGCTACAACGGGCGATATGGGGGCATCGGCAGAGGCTGCTTTCGGCGGTCGCTCAGACGTCAAGGTGGTGATGCTTTCGCCTAAAGACCGCATGTCGAAGTTCCAAGCCGCGCAGCTTTACTCCAATACAGATAAGAACGTTCTTAATGTTGAGATTGACGGCACCTTCGATGATTGTCAGGCTTTAGTGCGAGAACTCCTCTCGGATGAGGCTTTCTGCAAAGAAGCGCATTTGGGTGCAGTCAACAGCCACCTCTGGGCGCGTATTGCAGTGCAGGTAGCGGCATTTTTCTATGGCTATATTCAAGCAACGAGCTTTAATACGGAGCCCGTCGTCTTTGTGGTGCCGGCCGGAAATTTCGGCAATGCTTTTGCCGGCTGGGTGGCGCGCGCAATGGGGCTTCCCATTTTGCGTATCTTGGTGGCCACCAATGAAAATGACGCTGTTGATGTGTTTTTCCGTACGGGTGTCTATGCCCCGCGTCCAGCCAGTGAAACGGTAGCGACGTCGTCGCCTTCCATGGATATTTCACGAGCTGCGAGCTTTGAGCGCTTCCTTTTTGAAGTGCTCGGACGAAACGGCGAACGCGTTGCGGAGCTGATGACGGAGCTCGAGACCAACGGTCGATTTGAACTGACGAAAGAGGAATTCAACAAAATCCGTCGTTCTGGACTCGCGTCCGGCACTTCTGATCACCCGAATCGTCTGGAAATGATTGAGTCACTGTGGGTGACGCATCACCGCATGATTGATCCGCATACGGCAGACTGCCTTTACACGGGCACCTATCTTCATCCGGTGGGCGTGAAGACGCTTTGCTGGGAAACGGTGCAGGCGGTGAAGTTCCCCCGCATGACAAAGCAGGCTACCGGGGAAACGGTTCCGCTGCCGGAGCGCTTTAAGGACATCTTTGAGCGCAGGCAGACGAAAACGCCGCTGCCCGCAGATATTGCGGCCGTGCGTGAGGCAGTTGCCGCGTTTGCAAAAGAATGAGTACTGAAACCAAGAAACCTTTCGTTATGGGCTTCATCGGGCGATCCGGCTCGGGGAAGACCACCCTTGCAGCAGCCGTGCTCCGCATTCTTGCGGCGCGCGGCTGGCGCGTCTGCGCGGTCAAGGATGCGCATCATCACATTGATCTCGATACGCCGGGCAAAGACACCTGGCGCTATCGCGAATCCGGCGCGTCGCGTGTGATACTGCGCACGCCCGAGCGCTGGGCCATCCTGACTGAGACGCCGGAAGGAGCGCCCGGAATTGATGAACTGCTAAAAGAAACAGGTGACACAGACATCGTTCTTGTGGAGGGCTTCAAGCACGAAGGATCCTTCCCTAAAATTGAGGTTCGTCGACAAGCCGCTGCCGATCGACCGCCGCTCGTGCGAGAGTTCGGCGGACGGATCAATCTAGCGGCTGCGGCAAGCGACTTTGACGAGCCTGATTTCGCGGGCGTGCCCAAGCTTGACATCAACCGGCCGGAAGAAACGGCAGACTTTATTGAGAGACTTGCCTTGGCGGCAGGTGCAAAGAAGTCTCTGCGCTGAACGCAGCCGTCATTCAGGCCCGACGATCAAGCACGCGCGTCGGGCTCTCCTTTTTTCTTCTGGATCCAATTCATGATCACCTATGCCGAGGCCTTGCGCCTGCTTTTAAGCGAAGCCAAGCCGATTGAAGAAACGGAAACGATTCCGCTGATGTATTCCACCGGCCGGGTGCTGGCCGAAGACATCGCCAGCCCGATTGATGTGCCGGGCTGGGACAATTCGCAGATGGACGGCTATGCATTGCGGGTCGAGGATATTGCTTCGGCTTCGCAGGATGCGCCGGTATGCCTGCCGGTGGCAGAACGCATTGCTGCGGGCAAAATCGGCGGCCCGCTGCTGCCGGGAACGTGTGCGCGCATCTTTACCGGCGCACCGCTTCCGCCGGGAGCGGATACGGTGGTGCCGCAGGAGGACGTGAGTCGTGAGGGTGATGTTGTCGCCTTTTCGCAGACTCCGCAGATCGGCGCCTGGGTGCGCCGTCAAGGTTCCGACGTGGCGGCCGGCAGCGTCATTCTTCACGTGGGCGACCGCCTGACGCCGGGAGTCATCGGTATGGCCGCCTCGATCGGCCGAGCATATGTGACGGTGTTCCGGAAGCTGCGCGTCGGCGTTTTCTTTTCCGGCGACGAACTCGTGCAGCCCGGCGAACCGCTTCATCCGGGCGGCATCTACAACTCCAACCGTTTCATGGTGCGAAGCATCCTGCAGCTTCTGGGCTGCGAGGTGACGGACCTAGGCAGCGTGCCGGACAGCCTGGAGGCCACCAAGCGCGCCTTCGAGCACGCTGCGGAAACGTCGGACGTGATTCTCACGACGGGCGGCATGTCGGTGGGCGAAGAAGATCACATTAAGCCCGCCGTTGAGGCGCTCGGCCGCATCGATCTGTGGCGCGTGAAGCTCAAGCCCGGCAAGCCGCTGGCATTCGGCGAAGTAAAGAGCGTTCCTTTCGTAGGGCTTCCGGGCAACCCGGTTTCAGGCTTCGTGGTGCTGCTGATGATGGCGCGCCCCTTCCTTTTGCGTCGTATGGGGCTGAAGGAAGTCGATCTCACGCCGATGAAGATCCGGGCGGATTTTGACTGGCTCAAGGCTGGCGACCGCGAGGAATTCGTTCGCGTGCGGCGCAACGCAGAGGGCGGGCTGGACATCTATCACACGCAGAATTCGCAGGTGCTTTCGAGCTGCGCATGGGCAGATGGTCTGGTCGACATTCCGTCGGGAGCGGTCATCCATCGCGGAGATGTGGTGCACTATTACCCCTTTGCGCAGTTCTTTGCTTAAGATTGCGGGAAAACCCTGTCATCCTTACAAGAAGGAAAATTCATGAAGGTCAAGGTCATCTTTTTTGCCAGTCTGCGTGATGCGGTCGGCACCGGTACGGAAACCGTTGAGCTCGCTGGCGATTCGGCCTCTGTTGCTCAAGTGCGTGAAGCCCTGATCGCCAAGGGAGAGGTGTGGGCGCATGCCTTTCGCAACCTCAAACGCATTCGCGCGGCGGTAAATCAGGAGCTCGCCGGTGATGATGCAGCCGTCAAAGAGGGCGATGAAGTCGCCTTCTTCCCGCCGGTGACCGGGGGCTGAGATGGCCATTACCGACATCCGAGTGGGTGAGGCGGATTTTTCGCTCGACGAAGAACTCACCCGCGTCATGCGCGAGAGTCCGTCGGCAGGCGGCGTAGCGTCATTTGTGGGCTTGGTGCGCAATAAGAATGACGGTTCTGCGGTGTCGCGCATGAGGCTCGAACACTATCCGGGCATGACTGAAAAGTCGCTCGCAAAGATCGCGGCCGCCGCGCGCGAACGCTTTCATTTGGTGGATGTGATTGTTGTGCACCGCGTGGGCGAACTGAAGGTGGGGGACAGAATCGTGCTCTGCCTCACCTCGGCCGAGCACCGCGGCGACGCATTTGCCGGCTGTGAATACATCATGGACTGGCTCAAAACCGAGGCGCCTTTCTGGAAGAAGGAACAGACGCCGGACGGTGAACGCTGGGTCGATGCTCGCGAGAGTGACGATAAGGCGCGAGAGCGGTGGCTGGTGTAGACAGAAAACACGCTCTGCGTCAACTTGAAAGTGAAACCATTCGTTAATGGGCGCCGTTTCCTGGAATCGGCGCCCTTGTTTCTAATCGGTGTTGACCCCATATAGAAGCTATGGTCGGGAGGAACCCCGGCGGAGCCCCCCAAAAAAGGGCTTCGTCAAGGCGGGACCTCTCCAAAGGAGTTTTTATATATGCGTCAAGACAAGTTAACGACGAAGTTTCAGGATGCCATAGGGAGTGCGCAGTCGATTGCGCTGGCTCATGACAATCAGTTCATGGAACCCCTGCACCTGCTCGCCGCTCTGCTCGCCGATACGGAAGGGTCTACGCGCAGTCTGCTCGAGCGCGCCGGCGTGAATGTCGGACGCCTCGAACGTGACGTGAAGGATGCCGTTGACCGTCTGCCCAAAGTGACGGGGCAGGGCGGCGATGTTCAGATTTCGCGCGACTTGATGAACCTCTTGAACCTCACGGAAAAAGAGGCCATGAAGGCGGGCGACGAATACATTTCGACGGAAATGGCGCTGCTTGCCCTTACCGAGGACAAAACGGAAGCCGGACGTCTGGCCAAAGAGGCTGGGCTTACGCGCCGTGCAATGGAAGAGGCCATCAAAGCCGTGCGCGGTACGGACAAAGCCGACAATCCCGACGCGGAAAATCAGCGTGAAGCGCTCAAGAAATACACGATTGATCTCACCGAGCGTGCTCGTCAGGGCAAGCTTGATCCGGTGATCGGCCGCGATGATGAAATTCGCCGCACGATGCAGATTCTGCAGCGCCGCACGAAAAACAACCCCGTGCTGATCGGCGAACCGGGTGTCGGTAAGACCGCCGTCGTGGAAGGCCTTGCTCAGCGAATCGTCAACAATGAAGTGCCCGATACCCTGCGCAACAAGGTGATTCTCTCGCTCGATATGGCGGGTCTGATCGCCGGTGCGAAGTACCGCGGTGAGTTTGAAGAGCGTCTGAAGAAGCTCCTTCAGGAAGTGACGGCTCAGGAAGGGAAAATCATTCTCTTCATCGACGAAATTCATACAGTCGTCGGCGCCGGCAAAACCGAGGGCAGCATGGATGCGGGCAATATGCTTAAACCCGCACTCGCCCGCGGTGAACTTCATGTGATTGGCGCGACGACGCTCGACGAATACCGCAAGTACGTCGAAAAGGACGCTGCGCTTGAACGCCGCTTCCAGAAAGTGTTTGTCGATGAGCCTTCGGTTGAAGACACCATCGCTATTCTGCGCGGCCTGCAGGAAAAGTATGAAGCCCATCACGGTGTGGAGATTACCGATCCGGCCATTGTCGCAGCTGCAGAGCTTTCGCATCGCTACATTACCGACCGCTACCTGCCCGATAAGGCCATTGACCTGATCGATGAGGCGGCTGCCCGCGTGAAGATGGAAATCGACAGCAAGCCCGAGGCCCTCGATAAGCTTGACCGCCGCTTGATCCAGTTAAAGATCGAGCGCGAAGCGATGAAGAAGGAAACGGACGACGCCTCCAAGAAGCGTCTCGCTACGATTGAAGCCGAAATCGAAAAACTTTCGCGCGAGTACGCCGACCTCGAAGAGGTCTGGAAGAAGGAAAAGAGCGAAGCGCTTGGTGAAAAGAGCGTGCGCGATGAGATCGACCGTGTCCGCCGTCAGATGGATGAGTACCGTCGTCAGGCTCAGTACGAGAAGCTCGCAGAGCTTCAGTACGCCGTGCTGCCCAAGCTCGAAGAAAAGCTCAAGCGTGCGGAAAAGGCCGAGAAGGATACTGAGAAGACTGAAAAAGGCGGTCCGAAGCTGCTGCGCACGAGCGTAGGTGCTGAGGAAATCGCTGAGGTGGTGAGCCGCGCAACCGGTATCCCGGTTTCGAAGATGATGGAAGGTGAACGCCAGAAGCTGCTGCATATGGCCGATGCGCTTGAAAAGCGTGTTATCGGTCAGGATGAAGCGGTCAAGCGCGTCACGGAAACCATTCTGAGAAGCCGCGCTGGTCTCTCGGATCCCAACCGCCCGTACGGCAGCTTCCTCTTCCTTGGCCCGACGGGTGTCGGCAAGACCGAGCTGACGAAAGCACTCGCAGAATTCCTCTTTGATACCGACGAGGCGATGATCCGCATCGATATGTCGGAATTCATGGAAAAGCACAGCGTTGCTCGTTTGATCGGTGCGCCTCCGGGATACGTCGGCTACGAAGAAGGCGGCTACTTGACGGAAGCCGTGCGGCGTAAGCCCTATTCGGTGATCCTGCTCGACGAAGTCGAAAAGGCTCATCCGGATGTCTTCAACGTATTGCTGCAGGTGCTTGACGACGGCCGCATGACGGACGGTCAGGGCCGCACGGTGGACTTCAAGAACTGCGTGATCGTCATGACATCGAACCTTGGCTCGGCTGAGATTCAGGAAATGCAGGGCGAACCGCAGGACAAGATCAAGTCCGCAGTGATGCAGGAGGTGCGCGCGCACTTCCGTCCTGAGTTCGTCAACCGTATTGACGAGATTGTGGTCTTCAACAGCCTTGACGCAGCCAACGTGCGCAAGATTGCTGAGATCCAGCTCGAGCAGCTCCGCAAGCGCATGACCGCTCAGCAGATCGGTCTGGATGTGACGGAAGCCGCGCTCGACGAAATCGCCAAGGTGGGGTTCGATCCGCAGTTCGGCGCTCGTCCGCTGCGCCGCGCGATTCAGGACCGCATCGAGAACGGCATTGCTCGGCTCCTCCTCGAAGGCAAAGCTGCGCCAGGCGACACTGTCAAGGTGGGGACGGCTGGCGAAGACTTCACCTTCGACGTGGAAAAACCGAAGGCAGAGCAGTCTGCTTAACCAGCAGGGTCTCAAAGATGAAGCGAAAAAACCCCTTGAGCGACCCTTGAGGTGAGGCGGCGGTGAGCATGACTCCCGCCGTCATCCGAAGAGGCCGATCAGCGATTCCCCCCAAAGTGGGTCAGAAACGTTGTGAGGTGCTTCGGACCCGCTTTGTTTGGCCTGAATGAGTGATAGGAGTTACTCGTTCGGGCCTTTTTTGTATTATCTGAAACGGCAGGTTTTCTGCGCATAAACCCGTACCTTAAGAAAGACGCAAGCGCAGAGGTTAAGAATGGCAGGCAATCAATAAAACCATGCCACCCAGGAGACCCATTGTGAAGTTTTTGGTTTCAGCGCTCGCCGCTGCCGGCGCCGCACTCACCCTGCTGCCTTCCGCCCAAGCTGCGGACTCGCAGCTTCTGACGGCTCTTTCGACCTGCCGTGCAACGTATTTTGATGCGATCGCCAAAGATAAGAATATTCCCGAGTCGCTCAAGATCCGCGACGGCAGCCGCGCTTATCTAAAGGTGGAAAAGCAGCCGCTTGACGTCGTGATGTTTGAGAAGCCCTTTAAGGACTCGGGCCTCACGGTGACGGGCTACGTCTTCAATGATGAAATCATCCGCTACGTCGGTGTTCCGGATATGCACACGCATTTCTGGGGGCTGATCGTCAAAGAAGACTGGAAGAGCGTAGTCGATAAGCTCAAGGGCATCGATTGGGAAGCCGTCGACTCCCGCCATATGTCTGCGCACGCGAACCGCATGCTGCGCAAGAACGATGAAAAGGAATGGAAGGCCTATACGCACCCGCAGAACTACGAATATCCGGATCTCGGCGCGTCGGAACGCGCCTTCCATGTGCAGCCTTATGAAAACCAGACGATGGTTTTCTGCGGCATGCTCTCGGCCGGCGCGCCTGAAGAGGCGATCATCGCTGACGTGCGTCCGGATCTGCTCTACGGCGAACAGAAGGTGCCTATCCGTGAAGAGCAGATCGTGAAGGATTCGGAAAAGGCCAAGGCTAAGACGCCGATTGAACCTGGTGCTCAGATGCCTGCCAACCATCCGAAGATCGACATGGAGAATCTCCCTGCTGGTCATCCGAAAATTGACGGTAAGCAGGAACTTCCCGCCGGCCATCCGGATATCTCCGGCGCTCAGAAGCCTGCAGCGAAGTAATTTCAGCTGACGCTAGAAAGAAAACTCGCACGCAGAAATGTTCCCCAGAAGGTGAGATCACTTTCTGGGGAATCTTTTTCGGGTCCTCTTTTTGTCTGTCGACGTTTTTACATCCGTCGAAAGCTTTGGCGGCCTCACGGCTGAGAATGCTTGGGGCTGTACTTACCTTGCCGGCAAAGTGAGTCTTTCAAAGGCCCAGGGATCGGAAACTTCCTGACTCTTGGCATCAAAACGCATGGCTCTGCGGGTATCGAGAGAGAAAGGCGTCCAGGGCGCCGAGCCGGTTTTCGCGAATGTCAGCCAGGCGCTGTGCATCGCTTGTGCAAGAGCTTGCGGCGGCCTCTCTCCGATGGTCCGCACCGCTCGCGGAGCGGACAGGTTTTGGAAGACAAACGGAACATCCACAGTGTGGGCGGCGCCGAGTGATGCGCCGGATTTGCCTTTGACCGGACTTTCCCAGGCAAAGTCGTACGTCCAGACTTGAGCGCCGCCAGCGGCGAGTGATTCTGCGAGCTTCACGCAAGGCATACGGAAAATCAGATCACTCTGAATCTGCGCAAAACAATCCCCCCAGGTTTTTCCTCGATTAACTCGTGCATAAGCTTCGAGCACCGTTTCTGGCCGATTGGCGCCGGTGATGAGAGCGGCGGCTGAAGCTCGGTTCTTTTTCGCAATCGCACCGTTTGGGACGATGTAGTACCTCCACTCCGAAGAAGTCGACCCTACGATGAAGGCCATTTTTCGGGCAGCCCCTTTTCGCAGTGCGTCGACAGGAAGTTCTGGGATGACATCCTGATCTATCCAGCCTTTGAAAAGCGAGACGTTGCCGTCAGTGAATTTGGCCCATTCTGGATCTGCAGCCAGGCGTCCAGCAATTTTCGGTAAGTCAGATAGTTTTTCGAACGGCACTTTGGCAAGCGATTCACGCGTAGGTTCCGCTCCAAGACCTTGAGCAACGAACTCGGCGGCCCGATCGGCCTGTGCGTCGGAGCGCCATTGGGCGACAGCGGAGGGGCTCTGAATGATTGCCCCGTGAAGGAGTCCTTGCGCATAGGGGGATGCGACAACGTCAACCAGGTGCGTGCCGCCGGCAGACTGGCCGAATGCCGTGACGGCCTGAGGATCGCCGCCGAATGCCGCGATATTGTCCTTCACCCAGCGCAGTCCCATGATGATGTCGCGTACGCCCAGATTCGAGTCGCCGCCGCGGATTTTGAGGAACCCGTCAATGTTCACGCGATAGGCGAGCGTAACCAGAATGCAGCCGTGGGCAGCAAAATGCGTTCCGTCAAATCGCTCATCGTTTTGTGCACAGCGAATAGAACCGCCCCCAGGCACCCAAACCATGACGGGAAATCGGCTCCGCGGAGTGGCGTCGCGCGGGACCCAGATATTGAGGCAGAGCGGACCGTCGCCGCCGATCATGGCGCCGTCGGGTCCGGGCTGAAGCGGAAGAGCTCCGTGCTTAACGCAGTCGAGCGTATCGGCGATCCGTTCCATGGGCTGCGGGGCAAGAAAGCGCCGCACAGGCTCATACGGATTTTTCATGAACGGAATGCCAAGATAAACCTGAATGCCGGTATCGGGCTGTCGCACTCCTCGGAATCGTCCGGCAGGAGCATCTGCGCTGGGACGGTCATCAGAATGCATATTTCGCTCATAGACTGCGCAGCCCGGAAGGAGCGCTAGGGACGAAAGAAGCGGCAGACTCGCAAGTGCGGAGTTTTCAAGGAATCGACGGCGTTGCATGGCGTGAAAAGCAAGTTGACTCGATGGCACCGTGCTGTTTGCCGCGGTTGATTTCTCCCGTTGCAGAGCAGAGTGCATTTGGCCAACAATAGACCTTAGGTTAAAAAAGCTTGGCGATCATTTGTATATCGGTTTCAGAATGCTGTTCCATTATTGGAAACGCCTGTACCCAAACGAGCTGTGGCAGCTCGAGGACATAAGGCGTGCGCGTAAGCGCGAATCAGGGCGAAGTCCAGAGCCGCCGCTTGAAGAATAACGCGTCAATTTCCGAGAAGACATTGCTCTCTCTGCGGCTGATGGCTTCTTTGAGGCTCTTGACGAGCGCGGAAACAGACGCCTTTGGTGGATAGCTGACTGAGCAGACGAATCGGGCTCTTTTTTTTCATTCATCTCACTCAGCATGGCTCCGACGATCCGAGAACTTGCGCAGAAGATGGGCGTCGATCCGGACGGTCTGGAGAAGACGATCAAGCGCTATAACGACGTCTATGTGAAGAACCAAAAAGACGAGGACTTTGGCAAGACTGCAGTTAACTTGACGAAGCGCATCGATCAAGGCCCCTTCTGGGCTTGTTATACCGGCATGACTGTTCACCACACAATGGGCGGTCTCAACACCAACGTCAAGGCGCAGGTACTTGACTGGACGGGAGCTGTCATTCCAAGACTCTATGCCGCTGGCGAAATTACCGGCGGCATCCATGGGACGAACCGAGTCTCGATTGCTTCGTCTTCGGTCAGATCGCTGGTGAGAACGCGTCCCAAGAGACCATTGCGGCATGAGTTTGACGCACTGAGTCATGCTCATTGAAAGGGAATGGGCGTGAGCCCATTCCTTCCTGTACTGCGTGAAAATTCCGCCGTCAGCTTGCGCAACGCTTCATTTCTGACGCCTGTTGGTCAGAATGGCGCAGGCTGCCGGGCGGGCCAGGCAGTCTTCAGCCCGTTGGGCCGGCTACTTGGAGCGCTCAAAAAGGTGAAGCACCGGTACGCTTCTCAGTTAAGGAGCATGCTCGGAATGCTGGGTTTGGGCGTAGAGTCCGGCTTAATGAGCGGGCGCTGAAGATTGTGGATGGAGTTATAGAGCCGGTCCATGGAGTCCGGTTCGGCTACGAGCAGCGGGCAAAGCTCTCCGACTGGATGGCGGAAGCGAATGCCTTCAAATTCAAACGAAGCGCGTACCAATTTGGCGAGCTCTTCAGCCGACTGTTCCGTCATGGGCGACGGCAGCGGAATCGGCACGCCGTTGATGAGTTCATCCGGGGCGCTGGGGAGCGCAAAAGCAACGCGCAGCTCCGAATAGCCGCGCACCGGATCGGTGAAGGCGCCGAAACTCACAATCAGATCTTCGGGGTTGACATTGGCGTCTAGCGCCGTACGCGTGAAGGCCACCATGACACGCTTGAGGCCTACGACGTAATCGAGCTGACGAACCGTATCGTTGAGAAGGTAGGGTTCAGTGACGGCATAACGCAGCCCGCGTCCGCAGCGGCGGGAAATGAGGGCGGAAAATTCTGCGCCCCAAGGCGTAGCGAGAATCATGTCGTTTGAGAGCGAGATGTTTTCACCCTTGGGCACCGCAAAGCCGTTAAAGCGGAAAGGCGTCTTCTGCATCGGCTTAGAAGCGTCCTTTTGCTTGACCGTGAAGAGTACGACGCGGAAGCGGGCGGCAATGTCGCTGTCGTCCTCTTCGTCATAGTTGGCCGATACGCCAGGGTAGTCGACTGACGACGCTGTCGGTACGAAATGAGATTTCGCCGTGGCCATCACTTCGAGAAACCGCTGACTTTCATCGGGATTGGCAATGATCAGGTGATTGAGCGGAATGAGATGCTCATAGATGCGAATCTGAGCATTGGATTCGTCAAAATATTCGCGGTAAAGCAGTGCTCGAAGCTTTTCGCCGTCTTCGGGTTCAAGCAGTTCGCTCGCGAGCGGCTGATTTTCCAATCCGTAGGCAAAAAAGCCCGCTGCATAAACGGCGATCGTTGTGCCGTCGCTTTTCGTCTCAGCGACCGCCTGATCTTCCAGCTCCGAGAGCGCGGCACTGTCAATCAAGTCGGCGCTTTCGTGAGGGTAGATCTTGCGGATTTCCGCAATCGCCGCGTCGTAGGCATCCAGGAAAGTGTTCGGCTGTTCGGCGAGCATCCTGCGGAAGCGCTTCATGGCAAGCTCCCGGTCGCTGTAGCAGACATTGCGTCCGAGGAACGGGAGAAGCTTGATGAGCTGGGCAACGAGCGGATTGGTGTTGGACATGACGGCGATGGACGCAGCAGACAATGCTGCACAGGTAGAGCAATGAGAAAAAGGAACCCGCCATTTTAGCGCGGAGGTGAGAGCGGTATTTCTTAAGAACGCAGAGATTTCTGAGACTTTGCAAAAGGAAAAGGGACGCTTGCAATGACAGCAAACGTCCCTCGTAAACCTAATTCATCTTGAGCAGACTAGAACTTATTCCTGCCAATCCGCCTGATAGAAGTCGAAACTTCCGTCGGGGAGGACGGCAAAGTTTTTAAGCGGCTTGACAGCGCCCGCCGTCATCATTTCGAAAACAAGGGGCGCCCAGGGACTGTCGGCATTGACGGTATCCTGAAGTTCCTTATAAAGCGCGGCGCGCTTTTGCGCATTGGGTTCGGCAGCGGCCTTATCAAAGAGTTCGTCTACCTTCGGATTCTTGTAATAGGAATCATTATTCAAGACCGGCGGCGCGCTGCGGCTGTCAAGCAGCGGACGCAGCCCCCAGTCGGGCTCCGCGGCAGAGTTGGTCCAGCCGATCAGATAGAGCTGATGCTGACTGTCGGCCGGTGTCTGGGCGCTGTAAATGAGCGAGCGCTGACCGGCTTCAAGTGCGCGGGTCTCGACGTGGATGCCGACTTGTGCGAGCTGCTGCTGCAGGAACTGCAGCGTTTTGAGCGTCTTGCCGTCGTTGTAGGCCGACCAGAGCGTCGCATGAAAGCCCTCAGGGAAGCCCGCTTCCTTCAGAAGTTCGCGAGCAGCCTTGGGGTCATACGGGAAGGCGCCATAGTTGACGGCGCCCTCAATCTGCGGGGGCAGATAGCCGGTGGAGGGCACCGCCAGCCCGTTATAGGCCACCTTGATGAGTGCATTGCGGTTGATGGCAAGACTGATGGCCTTGCGTACGCGCACGTCGTTAAAGGGCTTCTTCGTCTCGTTCATGGAGATGTAGCGGGTCACTACCGAAGGCGTCTTTTGAATGGTGAGCTTGCCGTCGGCTTCGAGTGCCTTAACTTGTTCGGCCGGCACGGGCCAGATGAATTGCGCTTCACCGGTGCGAAGCATCATGGCGCGGGTGGAGTTTTCAGCAACAGGCACCCAGCGAAGACTGTCGAATTTCGGCAGTCCCGCGACGCGGTAGTTGGGGTTCTTTACCACTTCGAGCACTTCGGTGGGTTCAAAGTGCTTGAGCATATAGGGGCCAGTGCCGCAGGCTTCATAGGCCGTTACCTTCTTGGCGGCTGCAGCATCACCGGCAGCCGCCGCTTTCTTGAGCAGGCTCGGGCAGACCATTGAGGCCGTACCGTTGGAGAGTCGAGCAATGAAGCCGGCAGTGGGATGCTTGAGCGTAAAGCGGACGGTAAGCGGATCAACGGCTTCTACCTTGTCCACGAAGGAGAAGAAAGTGCGGCGGGAAAGCTTGGAAGCGGGATTCATGCCGCGGTCAAAATTCATCTTGACCGTTTCAGCGGTGAAGTCCGAGCCGTCCTGATACTTGACGTTCGGGCGGAGCTTGAAGGTGTAGACCAAGCCGTCGTCGGACACGGTATAGGATTCAGCGAGCTGCGGCTGAGGCGTGAGGTTGGTGTCGAACCGGTAGAGCCCTTCGTAGATGGAACCCGAAACTGCACGCGACAAGTTGTCGATCGTGTCCCAGGAGTCCAGTGACGAGAAGTTGGAGTTCACAGCCGCCGTTAAATCCCGTGCCTGCACGTTAATCGAACCAGCCGCGGCAATCCCGGCCGCTGCAATGATTGCAAAAACGGACGAAAGGCGGAAGGTGCGGGTGCGCGCGCTGCGTGAGAAGTGTTGAACAGCCATGATTTTTTATCCTAAATATGCTGTTGATATCGTTGAAATGATCGATGCGGAATGAAGGAAACTGCATCGATTGACCTAAAGGGTAAATAGAAGCATAGTCAGTGCAAAAATTCAAAAACTGCAGACTATCTATTTGTTCTTAAGGGTTCTATCCTAGTTTTCTGCTGTCGGGGTCAAGCTCTGAACGAATAAAAAATGTCAACACTTCTGAAACGACAAAACCCGACGTTCGCTTGAACGCCGGGCTTTGGGAGGCGATGCTGCGTGCGCCGCAGCGCACGCGGGGAAATTTAACGCACGCCTGCGGCCTTCACTTCAGCCTCTACGGCGTCGAAGGTTTCAGTCACTTCGCCGTCAGGTTTGCGGTCAAGCATGCTGCCGAGATAGATCGCAATCGAGGCAAAAAGGAATCCGGGAATGATTTCATAGAGCCCAAACCAAGCGAAATGGTTCCAAATGAGCACCGTGGCGGCACCCACCACCATGCCGCAGAGCGCGCCCATGCGGGTCATGCGCTTCCACCAGAGGGAGATGAGAATCACGGGACCAAAAGCTGCGCCAAAGCCAGCCCAGGCGTAAGAGACCAGCGAGAGCACCAGACTCGAGGGGTCGCTTGCCATCCAGACGGAGACCACCGAAATGGCGAGCACCATGGCGCGGCCTACCCAGACGAGTTCGCGCTGTGTGGCCTTGGGGCGAAGGAAGCTGCGGTAGAAGTCCTGCGTCAGGGTGGAGGAGCAGACGAGCAGCTGGCAGGAAAGCGTGGACATAACGGCCGCAAGAATGGCCGACATCAGCAGACCAGCGATCCAGGGGTTAAAGAGGAGCGAGGAAAGAACAATGAAGACGCGTTCGTGATTTTCCTTGACGAGGCCCGCTACGTCCGGGTGAATCGAGAAGTACGCAGCACCGAAGAAGCCCACGCCCACAGCGCCCGCCAAGCAAAAGAGCATCCACAGCGTGGCGACGCGGCGGGCATTCGGAATCACCTTGATGGATTTGGCGGCCATGAAGCGCACGAGAATATGCGGCTGCCCGAAGTAACCGAGTCCCCAGGCCAGAAGACTGATGACGCCGATAACCGTCTGACCTTCCATCATGTTGAGCATGCTCGGGTTGATTTCAGTCAGACGTGCTGTCGTCGCAGAAAAGCCGCCCGCGTCGTACATGACGGCAATAGGGGTAACGACGAGTGCAACGCACATGATGGCCGCTTGAATGGTGTCGGTCCAGCTGACCGCGAGGAAGCCGCCGATGAACACGTAAAGAATCGTCGCTGCCGCACCAATGATGAGTGCGGTTTCGTATTCCATGTGGAAGGTGTTTTCAAAGAGGCGGGCCCCTGCGACAACGCCTGAAGCGCAGTAGATCGTAAAGAAGATGAGAATGACAGCGGAGGCAATGATGCGAAGGGCGTTGGACTTGTCTTCAAACCGATGCGTCAGATAGTCGGGCAGCGTCAGGGAGTTATGCGCTTTTTCGGTATAGACGCGCAGTCGGGCGGCGGCAAAGCGCCAGTTGAGCCATGAACCCAGAATAAGCCCGATAGCGATCCAGCTTTGAGAAACGCCAAAGAGGAAAACGGCGCCGGGGAGTCCCATCAGCAGCCAGCCGCTCATGTCGGAAGCGCCGACGGAAAGCGCGGTCACAAAGCCTCCGAGACTGCGTCCGCCGAGAATAAAGTCGGTGTAGCTGCGGGTGTAGTAATAGGCAAAGACGCCGACGCCGACCATCACGATGAGGTAGCCGATGAAGGTGACGGCTGTAGGATTGGAAAACATAGGACTCGCGCGCTCTCTTGGTAGCTTTTGTTTGTTAGCGGACGTCTCCCGATCCTGATCGGGTTCAGGAGGACGCGTTTTTTTGAGGGACGGCAGGCGCGAAGAGCCCTCAAAACCGACTCCTCGCCCATGCTGAGCCTGTGAAGTATAGGGCCCGATTGCGGTCAGCCGAGGGAGATCGCCTAATTGAGAAGTCGGATGCAGACCGATATTTGCCAATAAATTGGCAAATATCGATGAAAACAAACGAAAATGATCTAATTATTTAATGGGCGGCGGCATCAGCCGCCAATATAGTTCATTTCGACTTTCTGACGACTCGGCGCCGCTCCCATGGAACGCAGTTCCGAGTAGCGGTCTTCTCGCGCGGACCAGATTCGGCCGATGGCTGTCTCGAGTTCGCTGTCCGTACACCCGCCGCGAAGCATGGTGCGCAGGTCGCAGCCGATCGAGGCAAAAAGACAGAGGTAAAGGCGCCCTTCCATCGAGAGGCGCACGCGCGAGCAGGTGCGGCAGAAGGCCCGCGTGACGGAGCTGATGACGCCGAATTCGCCGCCGCCGTCCAAGTAGCGCCATCGTGCGGCAGTTTCGCCCGGTGCTGTGGGTGAAAGCGATTCCACCGGCCAGCGCTTGGCAATGCGTGCCACGACTTCGCGTGAAGGGACCACTTCGTCCATGCGCCAGTCGTTGGCATTGCCGACGTCCATATATTCAATAAAGCGCGGCGTCACGCCGGTGCCGCGGAAGACTTCGCAGATCTTGAGGATTTCCCCTTCATTGACGCCTTTTTTGACAACGGTATTGACCTTGACCTTGAAACCCACCTGACGGGCGAAGTCGATGGCTTCGAGTACCTTCGCGGCGGGGTAGCCTACGTCGTTAAAGCTCTGAAAGATGTCTTCATCGATGCCGTCGAGACTCACCGTGATTCGGCCAAGGCCGGCGTCCTTCAAAGCCTGCGCCTTTTTGATGAGAAGCGATCCGTTCGTCGTCATCGCGAGGTCGATGGGCTTGCCCGCGGGCGTGCGCAAAGCGGCGAGCTGCGCGACGAGGTTTTCAATGCCTTTGCGTAAGAGCGGTTCCCCGCCGGTGAGACGAATCTTCTCGATGCCGTTGGCAACCGCAATGCGCGAGACACGCAGAATTTCGTCAAAGGTGAGGAGCTCCGTCATCGACAGAAAGTTGTGGTTCTGGGCATATTTTTCCTTCGGCATGCAGTAGCGGCAGCGGAAGTTGCAGTGGTCGGTGACGGAGATCCGCAGGTCGGTGAGCGGTCGGCCAAGGCGGTCGATCCATCGCGTGCCGGGAGGTCCGTCGGGACGCGGCGCACGCGTAACGGGGCCGGACTGCGGAATGGGCAGTGCCGGGCGAGGCGTGATGCGGATGACCTGAGGCGCTTTGGGCGCTGAAGGCTTCGGATGCGTGCTCGACAGGGTAGGGTCGGTGATCATGACTGGTCTGTATTCTTTATTCTTGCGGCCGCTCATTGGGCGGCGAAAGATTGTAGGAAGAGATCGGCCGCAAAAACTATCCGTCGAGAGAAGTAACCTGCTGCGAAATTGACGACGTCCAAGGGTCGTCTGTCGAATTTGCTTCAAAAAAGCGACAGCCTCTAGCGAGGCAGCGGATCCGCATCCTTAGCCGCTGCCTCATAAAAGGCGTAGCGGGCGGGGTCAATCAAACCGGCCTCAAGTGCTGCTTTGACGCCGCAGCCGGGTTCATGGAGATGGCGGCAGTTGAAGAAGCGACAGCCGACGGCGTGTTCGGCGATGTCAGGCATGGCGCGGAGAATGTCTGAAAGCGACAGATGAGCGAGCCCGAACTCCTGAAAACCCGGCGTGTCGATGACGGCACCCTGCCATTCAGGGGCGGCATGCCAGGCAGCCGCCGTCGTTGTCTGCTTGCCGAGGTCAAGTGCTTCGGAAAATTCTCGCGTCTGCGCATTAGCTTCCGGCACGAGGAGATTGAGGATCGTCGACTTGCCCATGCCGGACTGTCCGACGAGAAGCACGGTTTTGCCCGCAAAGACTTCGAGCAGTTTGGCGCGGGCTTCATCAGGCCGCTCTGACGCGGAGATTTCAATCGTCTGCGCGCCGATCGAGCTTAGCAGCGCCGTCTGCTGGTCGGCGGCCGCTCGGCCCTCCGCCAGATCGAGCTTGTTGCGGATGACAACTGCCGGGATCCCGGCTTGATGGGCAGCCAGCAGCGCCTTCCAGATGAACCACGGGTTAAAGGTCGGCCGCGGTGCAAAGACGACGGCGCAGAGATCCGCGTTGGCGGCTAAGGTTTTCACGCGCCACTCGTCAGAGCGGTATAGGAGCGTTCGACGGTCTTCAATCGTCTCAATCGCGGCAATGCCCGAGACGGGAGGCGTGCAGCCCACCCGGTCCCCCACGGCGACATCTCCCTTTTTCCCGCGGCGGTGCGCGACGAGCTGTTCGCCGGTATCGAGCGTGACAACATAGTGGCGCCCGTGACCGGCAGTGACTCGGCCGAAAAGGAGCGTTTCGGGCTGTGCGGCAGAGGCCGGACGTCGGCCGGAAGAGTTGCGTTTAGCCATGCTGAGTAGGAGAGGATGCTGCAGGAGTCTCTGCGGCAATATGAGGGGCGTCAGGCATTGAAGCTGTCGGTGTTGGGGGTTCGGACTTTCCGGTTTTGCCGGGATCGTCCTCGAACCCGTCATCGTCAACCCAGTCGTGCTGCGTGAGCAGTTCCTGAGTGAGCGCTTCTTCGGCTTCGCGCCGGGCAGCGTTAAAGGACGTGCGTTCGCGGCGCAGCGCTCGTGTAATGGCTTGCTCCTGAGAGAGAACCGTTGGGAGCGCTGGTGCCGGATCTGCAAGGTGCGGCTCGAGTTTGCGTGCACGCATGTACTTTAGAAGATGCGCAACGCGCATGGCAGCATGCGGGTGATCGTAGTGCAAAACCGAATAAAAGCGCGAGGGCGTAAGCGTATTGGTGTAGTCGCGGTGGAGCTTGGCGAGTGCCCGTGCGAGCGTATCGCCGCCCATTTTTGCCGCGCCGCACCGGTCTGCGGCGTAGCGAAGCTGCCGGATGATGAAATTGTTGAGCGCCCGCAGCGGAAAGAAAACGATCGGGAAGGCAATGACCGCCGAAGCCATGGCAAATCCAGCGTGTGTGCCGGGCTGCATGACGGTGAGAATAGGTGAGAATCCAAGTCCTTCGAAAAATGCCGGCGTGTTTGCGGCCCAGCCGAGTACAGCACAGGTGATAAAGCCCCCTGCTGCCGAGAGCGCAATGCGCCAGGGGCCGTGGTGAAACTTGATGCGCGCAGCCTGCGAAGCAATGACGGCGAGCAGTTCGTCTTCCGTGAGTTTGGCTGCTGTATCGGCAAAAACAACGACGCGGCGAAGTTCCCCGCTGCCCGGCAGCAGCACGTGTGCGTACTTCCAGGCGGGCGGCCGCGTCATGATGACCAAATCCTCCATGCGAAAGCCCTCCTCTGCGAGGAGCGAACGGACCTTGCGGCGCAGGGCCTCATTTTGGATTGGCCGAGAGGCTCGGCTCCAAAGTTGTCCGCGCATCAGCGAAAGCCGCCAGCGCCAGAAAAGCCACGCGAGATAGAGCATCCAGATGAGGAGCCACCAATAGGGACCGGTCACTTCGCACAGTATGAGCAGGAGCGCTGTTGCGGGGAGCGCAGCTGCCAAGCCGGCGGTTGAAATGCCGACGGTTCGCTTAAACCATTCCTTGCGCGATCGCCGCTGATAGCCGAACCGTTCCCGCAGCCGGTACCGAATCAGCCACTCGAGCGGTAGAGACACGACGACCATGAGCCCCATGATGCTCACAAGGAGCGACCATTGCACGAGAAGCGTGTTGTCCGAGAGGGTTTCAAAGAGGGCTGTGAGATAGGTGAGACCGTGCCCCGTGGTCATCAGTACGGCAAATGCCGCGGAGACAAAGGCGAGCACCAGGCGCGACTGGGCCGATTCGCTTGTAAAGGCTGCGGCTTTCTGATGAGCCGCCAATGACAGTTTGTTTCGGAATCCCGTCGGCACCTTGCCGATTCCGCGTTCTGCAGCAATGACCTGACGCGCGCAGGCAAAGCACTCGACGAAGACGTAGAGCGCGCAGGAGATGAGAAGAATGTGCTCGATGTTGTTGGCAGAAAGTTGCATTCGTTGACAGGAGGTCTCTGACTTCAGACTTTTTGATCGCGTGACAGCCGCTGTGGTTTGGCCAAATTATCGCAGGTCGGATGGCTGATGCTTCATCTTGACGGCAGGAAGTATTCGCCGCCTGCGTTAGACTTTCGGCAAGTTGACTTGAAGGTCGGCGGTGAGCAGACGGCTGGCGCCGCAGTTTCCCAATGCCGGCACTTATTTATTAGAGATAGAGCGAAGATGACTACTGAGCCTTGCGCAAATGCCGTTGAGCGGGATCCGTCCTATGCCGACGACAACCTCATTTGGATTGATATGGAAATGACGGGGCTGCAGCCCGAGGTGAATCGCGTCCTGGAGGTGGCGGCGATCATTACGGACAAGAATTTGAATATTCTTCATGAAGGTCCTGTCGTGGCCATTCACCAGCCCAAGGCCGTGCTCGACGGGATGGATGCTTGGAATACGGAAACGCATACGAAATCCGGACTTGTTGCGCGATGCCTTGAAAGTACGGTGGATGAAGAAAAATGCGCGCAGATATTCACTGAGGTTTTTCGCCGCTATGTGCCCGAAGGCAAAAGCCCGATGTGCGGCAATACGATCGGTCAGGACCGCCGCTTTATGGCGCGCTGGATTCCCGGCATGGAGCGTTATTTCCACTATCGCTCGATTGACGTGTCAACTATCAAGGAACTCTGCCGCCGGTGGGCGCCGGAAAAAGTTTGGGTCGGAACTTGTGTCAACAAGCATCAAGCCCTTGCGGATATTGCGGAAAGTATTCATGAACTTTCCTGGTATCGGCAGGAAGTATTTCGTATCTAATTGATAAACGCGGTTATTACAAAAAAATGTGGTCTACCACGCGTATCTACTAGTCCTGAAGTATGCAAAACCGTGCATAATGAACTCGCCTAATAATAAATAATTAGATACAACATTTCTTCCATCAAGGAGATCTCGCCATGGGTATTACCGAATGGGTTGCCGTATTGGTGATATTTGCAGTCGTGTACTGCCTTATCAAACGCTATGAAACACGCCTTGTGCTGATTGGCTCCGGCCTTCTGCTCTGCTTGATTTCATGGAACCTCGTCGGCGGCCTGAATGCCTTCGCCAAATCGATGACCAACGCCTCGCTGGTGATGGCCATCTGCGGCTCGATGGGCTTTGCTTTCGTTGCCAAGTACACAGAGGCTGACCGCTCGCTCGTTCACTACCTCTCCGCGCCGATTCGCGGGCTTGGCATCTTCCTCGTTCCGGTCTGCACGGCGATTACCTTCTTCGTCAATATCGCCATCCCGTCAGCTGCCGGCTGCGCGGCAGCCGTCGGCTCCACGCTGATTCCGGTGATGCTCCGCGCGGGCATCAAGCCTGCCGGCGCCGCTGCTGCGGTGCTTGCCGGTACGATCGGCTCCTACCTCTCGCCGGGTACGTCCCACAATCCGTACGTGGCCAACATGGCGCACATTGACGTGATGGAGTTCATCGGCTTCCATGCGCCGTACTCGATCATGATCGGTGCTTTCGGCGTGATCGGTACGCTCATCATGTGCATCCTGCTCGGTGACGGCAGGGGCGACAAGAACGCCAAGATTGATGAGTCCAAGGCACAGAAGACGGACGACTTCACGCCCAATCCCATTAAGGCGCTGGTTCCGCTCGTTCCGATCACCATTCTGGTTGTCGGCAACCTCTGGTGCCCGTTCATCAAGATGGGCGTGGCGCAGGCCATGGTGCTCGGTGCGGTGATCGCGCTGGCGGTTGCTCGTCCGAATCCCCAGACCTTCACGAAGGAATTCTTCAACGGCTGCGGCAAGGGCTACGCTGACGTGATGGGCATCATCATTGCTGCGGGCGTGTTCGCTGCTGGTCTGCGTGAAGCCGGTTTGATTGATGTCTTTGTGCAGTCGCTCAAGGAATCCAATGAGATCGCCCGCTGGGGCGGCTCGATCGGCCCGTTCGTCATGGGTGTGATCACGGGTTCAGGCGACGCGGCTACGCTGGCCTTCAACGAAACGGTTACCCCGCATGCTGAAGACTTCGGCATGTCGATTCAGGGTCTGGGCGGTCTCGCGTTCCTTGCCGGTGCTGCCGGCCGTACGGCCTCTCCGCTTGCCGGCGTGACGATTCTCGTCTCCGGTATCGCCATGGTCTCGCCGATCGAAGTGATCAAGCGCACGGCTCTGCCGATGCTGGCTGCGACCATTGTCTGCGCGCTGATCATGGTTTAATGCCTGCGCAATAGCGCTCAGCGCTCAAACGTCAGGGCGGCAATTCCGCCGCTCTTGACGTGATGGACCAAAGCAAAAGCCCGTTTGCGGAAATTCTTTTCCTCGGACGGGTATTTTTTTGGTATACGAACATGCCGTTCTCATGGACTGTGTGCCGCTTGATACACTTTCCGACCGCCGGCGGGCAATCCTGCCGGCTATGTGCTTCACAACTCTTCAAATCTCCAAGATTCCGCCATGATCAGCGCCTTTGACATCTATAAGATTGGTATTGGTCCCTCGAGCTCACACACCGTTGGGCCCATGAAGGCCGGTGCTGCTTTTCTCAGCGAGCTCGTTGAGAAAAATCTGCTAGAGCAGACGGCGCGCATTCAGGTGGATGTCTACGGGTCGCTCTCGCTTACCGGCCGCGGTCACCATACAGACCTCGCTGTCATCCTTGGGCTGGAAGGCTATTTGCCTGAGACCGTGCCGCTCGAAGAGATTGCTTCAATCATCAAGCGGGTGGAGGAAGACGAACGCATTGATCTTGGCCGCCGCCATGAAGCGGCGTTTCTCAGGGCTTCGGGGCTGGTCTTTCATGCGGAATTTCTGCCTAAACATGAAAACGGCATGAAGATTTCTGCCTGGGATGATGCCGGCAGACTGCTCTATTCGAATACCTACTATTCGATCGGAGGCGGCTTCATCGTTGATGATGCGCATTTTGGTTTGGAGCCGCAGGCCGAAAAGCCCGTGCCTTACCCCTATAAGAATGCTGCGGAACTGCTTGCCGCCTGTGAAAGAACGGGGCTCTCCATTTCCAGTCTGGCGATGGAAAACGAATTGGTGTTTCATACGCGCGAAGAAATCTACGCGCACTTTGCGCGAATTCGCGAAGTGATGGAAGAAGCCATTGCGCGAGGCATTCATACTGAAGGGCTGCTGCCCGGGCCGCTCAGAGTGCAGCGCCGTGCCCCATCGCTTAACCGTGCGCTTGAATCCACCGCACGTCTTTCCGTGGATCCTATGGCGGTGCTCGATTGGATCAACATGTTTGCGCTTGCGGTGTCTGAAGAAAACGCTGCCGGCGGCCGTGTGGTTACCGCGCCCACCAACGGTGCCTGCGGCGTGATTCCGGCAGTGCTTGCGTACTGGGCGAAGTTTATCGGCGAGCCCAAGCCCGAACCCTGCCTGCGCTTCTTTCTGGCTTCAGCTGTAATAGGCGGGCTCTTCAAAAGAAACGCCTCTATTTCCGGTGCAGAAGTGGGCTGCCAAGGGGAAGTGGGGGTTGCTTGTTCGATGGCGGCAGCCGGTCTTGCAGAAGTGATGGGCGGTTCGCCCTCGCAAGTGGCAATGGCTGCCGAAATCGGCATGGAGCATTCGCTGGGGCTCACCTGTGATCCGGTGAACGGTCAGGTGCAGGTGCCCTGCATCGAACGCAATGCCATTTTTGCCGTTAAGGCTGTTAATGCCGCTCGTATGGCGCTTCGGCGCACGAGTGCGCCGCGCGTGCCGCTCGATGAAGTCATTAAAACGATGTATGAAACCGGCAAGGACATGAACGCCAAATACCGGGAAACGAGCCGCGGCGGACTCGCGAAAATTCTGCGCTGCGAGTGATTCGGCAGCGCTTTCAGCTCGCGGCGGCTTCTTAAGCCGCCGCAGTGCTTCGTGAGGCTTAAAGCTTTTCGCTCTGCGCGGCCGCAGGCTCTTCCGCCGCAGAGGCTTGCTCTGCAGCATTGGCCAGCGCAATGACCGGACGCTTAAGCCAGGCCGAGAAGAGCGCAATGCCGACGGCAAGCAGAAGCGGCCCGAGGATGAGGCCGAGGAAGCCGAAGGCGAGTACGCCGCCGAATACGCCGAGAAAGATGAGCGCGATCGGCATTGAAGTGCCGCGGGCAATCAAGAGCGGCTTGATGAAATTGTCTACGCTAGAGACGGCAAGCGTTCCCCAAAGAACGAGGAACGCCGCCATACCAAGTTCCCCTTTGCTCCAAAGCCAGACGGCTGCCGGCATCCAGATGAGCGGAGGGCCGATGGGAATGACAGAGAGCACACAGACGGCAAAGGACAAGATGAGTACGCCCGGAACCCCTGCAATCCAAAAGCCGATGCCGGCAACGAGTCCTTGACCAATGGCAGTGCCCACGATTCCGAACACTACTGAACGCGTGGTGTTGACGAGAATCTTGGTGATTTCTTCGGCAATCCCGCCCGAAACGCGTTCAACCACGGCCGAAATGCGGTCGGCAAACCACGAACCGTCGCGATAGAAGAAGAACACGATGAAAGTCACGAAGGCGAGCTGCATGACGCCCGAGCCGACATTGACTGCGGCGTTAAGCACCCACGTGGAAAGCGGCTCGAGAATGCGCTGCATTGTGTGCGCAAAGGTCTGCGGGTCGATGGCTGAAACGAGTTCTCCGTAAAGCCAATCGCCCGCATAAGGGATGCTCTGCACGGCCTGGAGAATCGGCAGCGGGTCCTTAAGCCAGGCCGCTGCGGCCTGCACCCCGCGAGGCACCTGCTGAGCCAAGGCGACGAGCAGGAAGGAGAGCGGGATGAGCACCAGCACCACAATCGACAAAACCATCACTGAGGCTGCGGCGGTAGAGGACTGCCGCATGCCGCTGCGCAGTTTGTTGAAAACCGGCCAGGTTACGACTGCAAGTACGGCAGCGATCAGAATGGCTGTCAGGAACGGTTCGAGCACAAGGTAGCAGCCGACGGCCACCACGACCATAAAGACGATCCGAATGATGAGGTCGATGCGTTCCGTGAAGCCTTCTGAAAACCGTTTGGGAATTTGAGCGACGAAATCGCCGCGCACTCGCTTGGCGGCAGCAGATCGAGCAGTGCTCCTTCTGCGTTCTGCTGCGCCGGGGGCCGGCTGCTGGTCATCGGTCATGGCGGATTCCTTGGTTTGAGTGCTCGAAGCCGTCGAGGTCAGCGCAGAAGTGCGGGTTCGTTAAGCGGCACGCAGCCATTCAGGCGAAGCTTCTTCATCTGCTCGCGCAGTGCGTCCACCGCCGCCATGCGGGTGAAGCTCTTGCGCCAGACGAGCACAACGCGGCGCGTCGGCGTGGGATTCTTGAACGGAATGATCTTTACAGTGTTGGAAAGCCCCGCAAGATAGGGCACGGCCGACGACGGCAGCACGGTGATGCCCAGGCCCTGAGCGACCATGTGGCAGATCGTCTGCAGACTAGAGCCTTCAACGGTGCGCTGCACAGTGGAGGCCGAAGCCTGGAAGCGCGCCATGGTGGGGCAGATGCCGAGAATTTGATCACGGAAGCAGTGGCCGGTGCCGAGCAGGAGCATCGTCTGGTCTTTGAGCTCATCGGGACCCACATAGGAGCGGTTCACCCAAGGGTGATGCGCGGGTACGGCCACGACCATGTTCTCTTCATAGATCTCTTGGGTCATGAAGCCTGTGTCGGAGAGCGTGTTGGCGGTGACGGCCACATCAATCTGCCCCGAGCGAAGCTTGTTGAGCAGCTCAGAAGTGAAGTTCTCTTCAAGGAAGAGCGGCATTTTGGGTGTGGCAACGGTCATCGCACTGATGAGCTCAGGCAGAAGATAGGGCGCAATCGTATAAATCACGCCGAGGCGCAGCGGTCCCGAGAGCGGATCCTGACCGCTGTGGGCAATGTCGATGATGCGGCGGCTTTCTTCGAGTACCTTCTGGGCTTGAGCGATGACTTGAGAGCCGATGGGCGTGACGGCAATGTCGTTCGAACGACGTTCGAAGAGCGTGACGCCGAGTTCTTCTTCGAGCTTTTTGATGGCTACCGAGAGGGAAGGCTGGCTCACGCAGCAGCTTTCTGCGGCGCGGCCGAAGTGCCGCTCCCGCGCGACAGCGATAACGTATTTCAGTTCAGTGAGTGTCATGATGGAAATGTTGGGAAGGTGTTAAAAAATCAGTACTTAACCAGCTGCAGTCAAGCTTTTAAGAGCTCCGCTTTAGCGGAAAACCACCTTGCGGCGTGGCGCGCGGCTTGTTCGGGGTATTGCTTGAGCATCAGGTCGGCCGTGCGTGAAGCTGTCTCAACGAGCTCAGCGTCGGAATCCAGATCGGCAAACTGAAGCATCGGCATGCCGGACTGCTGTTCACCGAGAAATTCCCCCGGACCGCGCAGCTCGAGGTCGCGCCGGGCAATTTCAAAGCCGTCATTGCTTTCTCGGATGATTTTCAGGCGTTCTTTGCCCGTTTCGGAAAGATTGCCGTCAAAAAGCAGAACACAAGCGGCAGCCCCGCCGCCGCGGCCGACGCGTCCTCGAAGCTGGTGGAGCTGAGCAAGGCCGAAGCGCTCCGCATGCTCAATAATCATCAGAGTGGCGTTGGGCACGTCGACCCCCACTTCGATCACTGTTGTGGCGACTAAAAGCTCAATGCGCCCGGCGGCAAAGTCCGACATCACCGCTTCCTTTTCAGCGGCGCTCATTGCGCCGTGAAGGAGACCCACGCGAACGTGCGGAAGTCTGGCGGCAAGTTCTTCGGCGCATCGCGACGCAGGCGTCAGGTCCAGCATTTCGCTTTCTTCAATCAGCGGACAGACCCAATACACCTGCCGTCCTTTGCTGACGGTATCGTTGACAACGGCAAGAACAGCATCGCGTCGGTCCAGACGAACGAGCTTGGTGGCAACGGGGGTTCGGCCCGGCGGAAGTTCGTCGATCACGGATACATCAATGTCGGCGAAATAGCTCATGGCGAGCGTGCGCGGAATGGGCGTAGCAGAAAGCATCAGAAGATGCGGACGGCGTCCGTCCGGCATGAGGCGAGTGAGTGCTAAGCGCTGCTCGACGCCAAAGCGATGCTGTTCGTCGACAATCGCGAGGCCGAGTGCCTTGAAGGCAACGCCCTCTTGAATGAGCGCATGCGTGCCGATAACAAGCTGAGCCTCGCCGGACGCGGCAGCGGCGAGCGCGGCGGCCTTTTCCGAGGCTTTGAGGCGGCCGGTAAGGCGCACGATTTTTATGCCGAGCGGCTCAAGCCAGCGGGCGATTTTCTCCAAATGCTGGTCGGCGAGAATTTCCGTCGGCGCCATTAAGGCCGCCTGCCGTCCGGCTTCAATCGCGCGAAGCGCCGCCAAGGCGGCAATGACGGTCTTGCCGCAGCCGACATCCCCCTGAACCAAGCGGTGCATGGGACGAGGCTCGGCAAGATCGTGCGCGACCTCATCCCACACGCGGGTTTGGGCCCGTGTGAGTGCGAAGGGCAGCCTATTGAGAAAGGCTGTCGTGAGCTTTGCGGCCGAATCGGTGAGTGCTGGGGCACTTTCCTGCCCCACGGCTGCGCGCAGTTGCTTAAGCGTGATCTGCTGGGCCAGCAGCTCGTCGAATTTAAGCCGCTGCCAGTGCGGATCCGTACGGTTCATCAGCGGTTCGTGGGGCGCATCGGCAGGCGGATGGTGGAGGTACTCAAGCGAAGCTTTGAGGCCGGGGAGCTGCAGCGCTGCGGCAACTTCCGCCGGCAGCGGATCATCCATCCCCATCAGATCGAGAAGCGCACGGTTGATGCGCTTTCTCAGCCAGGTTTGCTGAACCCCTTCGCCGAGCGAATAAACCGGCGTGAGTGAAGAAGGAAGCGCCTCTTCACCGGCCACGGGCTTCTTGAGTTTGGGATGAATGAGTTCAAGGCCGCCGGAATAGGCTGCACGGGGTTCGCCGAAAGCCCGCAGCGTTGTCCCGATGGTGAGCAGCGAGCGCGTCGTCGGGTAGTAGTGGATGAAGCGAAGCGTCACCCTTCCGGTTTGGTCAGCGAGTTCAGCCACGAGCTGCGGACCGCGGGCCGTTGAAATGGTGCTCGAACGCACCACTTCCCCCTGAATTTGAGCCGTTTCCCCCGCCTGCAGGAGACCGATCGGATCAATGCGGGTTTCGTCCTCATAGCGCAGCGGCAGATGCAGTACGAAATCCCAGTCGGAGACAAGTCCCAAGCGCTTGAGACGCACCGGCAGCGGGTCAAGCTTGCCGCTCTTGATCTCGCCCGCAGGACGAGAGCCTCCTCGGCGCACAGAGACGGCTGAAGAGGATTCGGCAGCAGACCGGGCATAAGGACGCGGCGGCATGGGAGCGGAGGCCTTCACGCTCAGAAGGGCTGACCGATGCGGTCGACGATTGCCTCAATTTCAACGAGGCCGCCCTTCGGGAGCGCCGCCACAGCAATGCACGAGCGGGCAGGGAAGGGCGCCGGCACAAAGGTTTTCATGGCTTTGTTGACGGCGTCGAAATTGGCCATGTCGGTAAGGAAGATCGTAATTTTGACGATATCGGCCATTGTGAGGCCGGCTTCCGTGATGACTGCGCGCAGATTCTTGAAGGCCTGCACCGCTTGTTCTTCAATGCCGTCAGCCAATTTTCCCGTGGCCGGATCAATGCCGAGCTGCCCCGAGCAGTAAAGCGCAATCTGCGTGAAAGCGCCCTGGCTGTACGGACCAATGGCGGCAGGGGCGTAATCCGTCTGAACGATACGGTTGGCCATTTGAGTTCTCCTCTTATTGGTGCTCTCCGAGAGCACCTGGAAAAAAGTTCTGATGCTTGATTCTATCGATTTTGGAGAGTTAATAGAGGTCCTGGTTATGAATGTTGTTAAGCAGAAGCTATTTATGACCCCTGATTCGATCTAAGCGAAATGTCGAAAGGCATATCTTGTTAGGGTTTCCCGAAGAGATTTATAAAATGTAACTCTAAAATTAATTTATTGATATTGAATTAGAATTGAAATTTGAATAAATATAGGTAAAAAGACCTATATTCGTAAAGTAAAACCGAACAAACTGTTCGGTGAATAATGCTAAGGTGATATTAACGTAAATACCTACCTATAAACGAGTATTAATGCTGTAGATCGCTTCTGCTTGTATTTAAGACTTCATAATTTTCTTATTTATTTGAAATAAAAGGAATAAATCAGAATATTTCTGTATCTGCCTGAACTGAAGGATTGCTTTAAAAGCTAAGCCTTACTAGGGGTTTATACGAATATTTCTAGGGATAGGTCGACGGCTAAACTGCGCGCCGACGACTCAATACTTGTCCGTTAGAAATAGATCAGAAGGCCAAGGGAAATCCACGGGTTCTTTGCGTTGGAATAAGCAATTAACGCAGTCTGAACATAAAACACTGTGGTTCCAGATGCAACAGGTTGTTAGACTTCTAAGTAGAAGAGCTTAGAGACCCAACAGTTTTGTGCAGACCGTTCAGGATCCGTTTGCCGGAAAAAAGATCGAGTTGCCGCAGAAACGCCGACAGGAATGGTTTCGGATGCCTTTAGTTTGACTGAGCCGCTCGAAGGAGAACAGCGACTCAGGTGAATTGGGCGCAGATGTTTTCATCCCTCCCTAAGCGTCTTCCGGGTTCTAGCCGCGGGGCTTCATCATGATGCCTCGGGTTTTGATGTCCTCCTTGGGTGCGAGTCCCAGAAACGGAACGTCGACAATGCGCTTTAAGACCTGTATAGGAAGTTTTCCCCGCTTCCAATACAGAAGTTCCGTTCAGACGAACGCGGGCAGATGCGGCGGCGGCGGCGAAAACCAACGGGAATAGGCTCAAAAAGCCGGAGCGGTTCTGTGAACGGCCTCGAAAGAAGGCAGGCGCAGGGCTTCTTAGAAGACTGGGCGGATGCGCAGACAGGAGCTGCGTTCCGATCCTCCCGCCCAATAGGCGGGATTTCCGAGGAAAAACTCATGAAAATCATTTACACCGACGTGCTGGTCATCGGCGGCGGCCTTGCTGGACTCCGCATGGCTGTTGCTGCCAAGCGCCGCGGTCACGACTCGATCGTCCTTTCCCTCGTTCCGCCGAAGCGCAGCCACTCCAAGGCCGCTCAGGGCGGTATGCAGGCATCGCTCGGCAACGTGATCAAAGGCTTGGGCGACAATGAAGACGTCCATTTCGGCGATACGGTCCGCGGTTCGGACTGGGGCGCTGATCAGGAAGTCGTCCGCATGTTTGTGAACACCTCGCCCAAGGCTGTGCGCGAACTCGCTGCCTGGGGCTGTCCCTGGAGCCGCATCACCCCGGGCGACCGTCAGGTGATCATCAACGGTGAAAAGGTCACGATTACCGAACGCAAGGAAGCAGCGGGTCTCGCCAATCAGCGTGACTTCGGCGGCACGAAGAAGTGGCGTACCTGCTACGTCTCCGACTGTACCGGCCACGCCATGCTCAACGTGGTGTCCGACCGCCTCATCGCAGAAAAGGTTCCGGTGATCGAACGCGTTGAAGCGCTTCGTCTGATTCACGACGGCAAGCGCTGCTACGGCGCTATCGTCCGTGACCTGATCACGGGCGAACTGATGGCCTATGTGGCCAAGGCCACTGCCATCGCCACCGGCGGTGCCGGCCGTATCTACCGCGTCACGACGAACGCGGTCATTTGCGACGGCGTGGGTTACGATCTGGCGCTCACCACCGGCGTTGCCTCGCTTTCGAACATGGAAGCCATTCAGTTCCACCCGACGGGCATTTTCCCGGCCGGCATTCTGGTGACGGAAGGCTGCCGCGGTGACGGTGGTCTGCTCCGCGACGTTGACGGCTACCGCTTCATGCCGGACGTGGAACCGGAAAAGAAGGAACTCGCCTCCCGCGACGTGGTTTCCCGCCGCATGGAAGAACGCATTGCCATGGGCAAGGGCGTTAAGACCAAGTACGGCGAACACCTCTGGCTCGACATCACGCTGCTTGGCGAACATCACATCAAGCATAAGCTTCGTGAAGTTTACGAAATCTGCCACTACTTCCTCGGCGTTGATCCGACGAAGGAATGGATTCCGGTTCGTCCGGCCCAGCACTACACGATGGGCGGCGTCCGCACGAACCCGACCGGCGAATCTCCGCAGCTCAAAGGTCTCTTCGCTGCCGGCGAAGCCGCCTGCTGGGATATGCACGGCTTCAACCGCCTCGGCGGCAACTCGGTTGCTGAAACCGTCGTCGCCGGCATGATCGTCGGTGAATTCATCGCCGACTTCTGCGAAAAGCCCGAAAACGGCATCGACATCCCGACCTCGATCATTTACGAGTCGCTCGCCAAGGTTCAGAACGAACTCAACGGCTTCATTAAGTGCACCGGCAATGAAGACGCCGTCAAGCTGCGCACCCGCATGCAGGAAGTGATGACGACCAAGATCGGCATCTTCCGCCGCGGCAAGGATATGGAAGAAGCGGTGACGGAGCTCGAAGAACTCTACAAGCGTTCCTTCAACATCCCGGTCAAGGACGTCGTGGGCAACAACCCCGAACTCGTCTATGCCTACCGCACCCGCTCGATGCTGCGCGTCGCTCTGACGGTCGCTTACGGCGCTCTCAATCGTCAGGAATCCCGCGGCGCTCACTACCGCGAAGACTTCTCGGTTCGCGATGACGTCAAGTGGCTCAACCGTACGATTGCGACCTGGAAGGACGGTGATACGCTGCCGACTCTTTCGTATCAGCCGCTCGACATCAGCAAGATGGAACTTCCCCCGGGCTTCCGCGGCTACGGTGTGAAGAACTACATCGAGAACCCCGAATCTGCCAAGCGTCAGGCTGAAGTTGATGCTATCCGTCAGAAGATGGAAGCCGAAGGCAAGGATCGCTGGGCCATTCAGGACGCGATCATGCCGTATCAGCACCTGCTGCCCAAGCGCCTGCTGGGCCGCAACGAACGCATCGACGAACCGCTGAACGACTAATTTGGAGCTGGTAACAAAAATGACCCAAGAAGCTCAGAAGACCCCGGCGGCTCCCGCCGCCCCGGCCGCTCCCGCTGCCAAGAAGCAGCACCGCATGCTCAAGATCAGCATCCTGCGCTACAACCCGCAGGATCCTGACAGCGTTCCGCACATGCAGACGTACGAGCTCCAGGAATCGGACTCGATGACGCTCTTCATTGCGCTCAACGATCTGCGCAACGAGCAGGATCCGACCCTGCAGTTCGACTTCGTTTGCCGCGCTGGTATTTGCGGCAGCTGCGCCATGCTGATCAACGGCAAGCCCGGCCTCGCCTGCCGTACGCTTACCAAGGATCTTCCGACGGAATTCACGCTCGCCCCCTTGCCTGCGTTCGAACTCATCGGCGACCTTTCGGTCAACACCGGCAAGTGGATGCGCAACATGTCCGAACGCATGGAAACGTGGGTTCACATGAAGAACGAGGAAATCGACCTTCGCAAGAAGGAAGTGCCGATGGACCCGCAGCTCGCCGAAGACATTTACGTTCTCGACCGCTGCGTGGAATGCGGCTGCTGCATTGCCGGCTGCGGTACGGTTCGCGTCCGTCCGGACTTCATCGGTGCTGTGGGCATCAATAAGATTGCCCGCTTCCGCCTTGACCCGCGCGACGAACGCAACGACGCTGACTACTACGAAGTGGTCGGTGACGAGTCCGGCGTGTTCGGCTGCATGTCGCTGCTCGCCTGCCATGACTTCTGCCCGAAGGATCTGCCCCTTAAGACGCAGATCGCCTTCATCCGCCGCAAGATGGCTGAGCAGGGTATGGGGAATTACGATAAGGTCCTGCCGACGCAGAAGAAATCTATTCCCATCAAGCCGATTACGCAGTAATATTTAGTTATTCGGTAGGTGCCCGAGCTCTGATAAGCAGATTCCCTTAGCTTGAAGAGCTCGGAACCGAAAGAAAACACCTTTTGATTCGGTGGACCAACGAGTTTCTACTTAGAAATTCGACTGAATCCAAAGGTTCAACACAAAGCGGATGAAAGCGGACCCAAACGCAGAAATCTCGCTTAGGACATATTGAGGAGCATATACATGTCCCGTATTGAAAACGACTTCCTTGGTTCCCTCGAGATCCCTGATGACGTCTACTACGGCGTCCAGACGATGCGCGGCAAGCAGAATTTCCACATCACGGAAATGCCGATGTCGCAGGAACCGTTCTTTGCCATCGCCTTCGCTTATGTGAAGAAGGCCGCTGCGCTCACGAACAAGGAACTCGGCACGATCCCGGCTGATGTTGCCGATGCGCTCGTGTGGGCCTGCGACCAGCTCATCGCCGGCAAGTACAACGATCAGTTCGTCACGGACTGGCTCCAGGGTGGTGCCGGCACGTCCACGAACATGAACTGCAACGAAGTTATCTGCAACCTCGCTTGCGAACACCTCGGCCTCGCAAAGGGTGACAAGAAGGTCTCCCCGAACGACCACGCCAACTTCGGCCAGTCGACGAACGACACGTATCCGACGGCTCTTCACCTCTCGCTGATCCTTCGCTCCAACGTCCTCGTGAAGGCCGTTGAGGACCTCGTCGCCAGCTTCTACAAGCAGGCAGAAAAGACGAAGGATGTCCTCAAGATGGGCCGTACCCACCTGCAGGACGCCGTTCCGATGTCCTTCGCTCAGGAATTCCACGGCTGGGGCACCACGATCGGCGACGAAATCAAGACGATCCGTGAAGCTCAGGAACACCTCAAGGTCGTGAACCTCGGCGCCACCGCCATCGGCACGACGGTTACCTGCCATCCGGAATACCCGGCCAAGGCTGTCAAGCGCCTCGCTGAACTGACGGGCATCCCGTTCGTCAACAGCGATGACCTGATCGCCGCCACGTCCGACTGCGGCGCCTATGTCGCCCTCTCGTCGGCCTGCAAGAGCCTCGCCGTCAAGCTCACGAAGGTCTGCAATGACCTGCGTCTCCTGGCCTCCGGCCCGCGTACCGGCCTTGGCGAAATCGTTCTGCCCCAGCTCCAGCCGGGCAGCTCGATCATGCCGGGCAAGGTCAATCCGGTTATCCCGGAAGTGACGAATCAGGCTGCGTTCCTCGCCATCGGTCTCGACACCTCCGTCATGCTTGCCGCCTCCGCCGGCCAGCTTGAACTGAACGTGATGGAACCGGTCATCTCCTTCGCTCTGTACATGCAGATGAAGGTTCTGACGAACTCCTGCAACGCTCTGCGTGAAAAGTGCATTGACGGCATCGTCGTCAACGCCAAGCACTGCGAAGACCTCGTGATGGGCTCGCTCGGCATCATCACGGTTCTCAAGCCCCACTTCGGCTACAAGCCCTGCGCGAACATCGCTCGCGAAGGCTTCCTCACCGGCAAGTCCCTGCATGAACTCATCGTCGACGAAAAGAAGATGCTCACGCAGGAACAGTGGGACAAGGTCTTCACGCACGACAACCTGATCAACCCGAAGTTCGAACAGTAATCGGGTGACGTCCGGGCGCAAGATCCGGAAATAGAACGCTGCGGCCGCTCCTGGCGGAACGGCCGCAGGTTCAAATACCACCAAAGCGGGATTCTCAGGTACTCAGATATCCGTAAAGGGATCGAGGACAGACAGTCTCCGCTCCTCTGATGCAAGCTACAGCGGCCAATAGAGCCAATTAATGAAGCAGCGGCAGACGGGGTTTCTCATCCATGCCTGGAGGCATTATGGATATCATGCTCATTCTCCAGATCATCGTCCTTTTGGGCGCGATCTTCCTCGGTGTTCGCTTGGGCGGCATCGGCATCGGTTATGCCGGCGGCGCCGGCGTTCTCGTACTTGGTCTGATTCTCGGTATGAAGCCGGGCAACATTCCTTGGGACGTGATTCTGATCATCGCATCGGTGATCGCCGCTATTTCGGCGATGCAGCTCGCCGGCGGCCTGGACTATTTGGTTCAGATCGCTGAACGCATCCTGCGCAGCAACCCGAAGTACATCAACTACCTCGCTCCTGTCGTGACCTATGTGCTGACGATTTTCGCCGGTACGGGTCATACGGCCTTCTCGATGATTCCGGTTATCGTTGAAGTTGCTAAGGAACAGAAGATTCGTCCCTGCTGCCCGCTCTCGATCGCCGTCGTGGCTTCGCAGATCGCCATTACCGCTTCTCCGGTTTCTGCAGCCGTGATTTACATGTCCGGCGTGCTTGAACCGTTCGGCTGGTCCTACCCGGCTCTGATCGGCATTTGGCTCGTTACCACGTTTGCCGGCTGCATGCTGACGGCCTTCGTCATGACGAAGATCCAGAACATGGATCTGGACAGCGATCCGGTCTACAAGGAACGTCTTGCCAAGGGTCTCGTCAAGATTGGTCAGGGCGCCGCTCACACGGAACTCAAGCCCTTTGCCAAGCGCTCCGTCGGCATCTTCCTGATCGGCGTGCTCTTCGTGGTGCTCTATGCGTCCGCTATTTCGCCGGCCATCGGTCTGATCAGTCCCGTCATCGTTCCTCGTGACGCCGCCATCATGTCCCTGATGCTCCTCGTTGCAACGCTCATCACGATTTGCTGCAAGGTGGACATCTCTGACATCGCCTCGGAAAGCTCGGTCTTCAAGTCCGGTATGGTTGCCTGCGTCTGCGTGCTCGGCGTTGCCTGGCTCGGCGACACGTTTGTGTCCGGCCACACGGCTGAAATCAAGACGTTCGCTGCTGACACCGTGGTTGCCTATCCGGCTCTGCTTGCTGTCGTGTTCTTCTTTGCGGCCATGCTCCTCTACTCGCAGGCGGCTACCGCTAAGGCCATCACCCCGGCCATCGTTGCTGCGCTCGGCATCACCGCCGCCAACCCTGGCGACTCCGGCATGCTCGTCGCTTCGTTCGCTGCTGTGTCTGCTCTGTTCGTTCTGCCGACCTATCCGACCCTTCTGGGCGCGGTCCAGATGGACGACACCGGCACGACCCGCATCGGCAAGTGGGTGTTCAACCACGCCTTCTTCATCCCGGGCGTCCTTGCGATCGTCTTCTCGGTTGCTCTGGGCTTCCTCGCGATCAGCATCTTCTAATCAGCTTTGCCTGAATAGATAGTTAGTGCGAAATCGGGATTCTCTTCGGAGGGTCCCGATTTTTTGTCCGGCAGCCGAAATATAGGTGATAACCCGCTCCCATTTATATGTTGAATCGCTCTGACGGGCTGTCTTGACTTATTTTGGGTTTTCATTAAAATTAATTTTCTCAGTGCGGGAGTAGCTCAGTTGGTAGAGCGCAACCTTGCCAAGGTTGAGGTCGCGAGTTCGAGACTCGTCTCCCGCTCCAGATTTCCGGGAAGGAGGGCAGATGCCCTCCTTTTTTATTGGACTGAATGCTTCGAACCTAAAAAAAGATGCTTTTTGCATGAGGTTCTTCAGGGGATTTGGTACAATCCGCCGCTTGCCGTCCTGTCAATTTAGACGGCGGCGCAATCATGGAATTCCGTGTTCTGGAACGAGTGCCTGGTCACGGAAGTAATTTAGTTCGACACTCGCTTATACCTACGTGGGGTTTGCCATGGCTGTTCAGCAGAATAAGAAATCGGTCGCCCGTCGCGGCAATCGTCGTGCTCATGACTTTTTGAAGAATCCTCCGACGGCTGTCGAAGCGACGACCGGCGAAGTCCATCGCCGTCATCACATCAGCCCGACGGGCTTCTATCGCGGCAAGAAGGTCATCGCGACGAAGCAGGACGAATAAGTCCGCACCGAACAAACCGGTACGCTTCTGCAGCGTTAATGAACCTCGCGCGAGATGCCGCGCGCACCCCACGGTGAAAGTGCTCTTTGCAAAAGGTTTCAGTTTAACGTCAGGGAGTCTCGAAGGCCAAGAGCTTCTGAAGGAAGCGGCCGGGGCGATTCGAAAAGAAGGGGATCCAGAAGTGGATCCCCTTTTTCATACCTGCCGAATCCGGTTAAAGTCATGGCTGAGGTTGCGCTGCCGTATGGCGCAAATGAGTTACGCCGTGTGGTTGAAAAAACGGACTTCAAACGCAGGCTTTAAATCGGTAAGATCCAACGTTCACGCGACTTGTCTATAAGGACGGCTCATGTCAGCCAAATACTCCCGCATCATTTCCACGGGGTCCGCGCTTCCTGCGGCCCGCATCACCAATGAGGACCTTGCCCGACGGCTCGCTGCCGACGGCATTGAAACTTCGGATGAATGGATTCGTACGCGCACCGGCATTGAAGCTCGACGCTTCGTCAATGGAACGACGGAAACGACTACCACGCTGGCTGCCGCAGCTGCACAGAAGGCGCTTGAAGGGGGCGGCGTTGATCCCAAGACGATTGATCTGATCATTGTGGCGACGACGACGCCGGATCAGGTATTCCCGTCGACGGCAGCGGCCGTGCAGCGTTTGATCGGTGCGGCAGGGTGCGCGGCGTTTGACGTACAGGCCGTGTGCGCGGGCTTTATTTATGCGCTTAATGCCGCCGATGCCATGCTCCGTGCCGGTCCCTATCAGCGTGCGCTGGTCATCGGGGCGGAAACGATGTCGCGCGTGATCGACATGAAGGACCGCGCAACGTGCGTGCTTTTTGGCGACGGCGCGGGGGCAGTGGTGCTGGAGGCTTCGGCAAAGCCCGGCATTCTGGCCGCTCGGATGTATGCCGACGGATCGTACGATGAAAATGTGCTCGGTCTCACGGCACGGATTGATCACGGCGAACTTTGCGGGCGTCCCTACATCAATATGGACGGCCGTCAGGTCTTTAAGCTCGCCGTTGACGGATTGACGTCGTCTGCGCAGGAAGTTGCTGTCTTGGCGGGCGTGGATCCGCAGGATGTGGACGTCTACATTCCCCATCAGGCGAATCTGCGCATTATGACCATGGTGGCCAAGAAGCTCGGCATTCCCGACGAACGGATGATCAAGACCGTGTCGGAACAGGGCAACACGTCAGCGGCTTCCGTGCCGCTTGCGCTCGATGAAGCCGTGCGAAGCGGAAAAATTTCAGACGGCAGCCTGGTGCTGCTGCAGGCTGTCGGTGCCGGCATGGCCTGGGGATCGGCGATTGTGCGCTGGCGCAGCGAATAAGGCCGAGCGGCTTTGGAAGCGAATCGTCTCGAACACCAATTACGGAACCAAAGGAAAAAACTCATGCGCATTGCATTCGTATTCCCCGGCCAGGGCAGCCAGTCTGTCGGCATGCTTTCGGGCTTTGCCGACAATGCTGTCGTTGCGGATTATATGGCTCGCACCAATGCTGCTCTCGGAGAAGATCTTGTCAAACTCATCGCAGAAGGTCCGGCGGAAGTGCTCAGCCTAACGGTGAACACGCAGCCCGCACTGCTCGCGGCCTCTGCAGCGTTTTATGAAGCTTGGATCGCTGCCGGCGGCCGCCGTCCGGATGTGATGGCCGGTCATTCTTTAGGGGAATATTCCGCGCTCACGGCGGCGGGAACATTTGCCTTTGAGGATGCCGTGAAGCTTGTGCGTTTCCGTGCGCAGGCCATGCAGGAAGCGGTGCCGGTCGGTGTGGGCGGCATGGCAGCCGTCATTGGCCTCGATGACGAAGCCGTTATTGAAGCCTGCCGTGAAGCCTCTGCCGTGGGGCCCGTGGAGCCGGTGAATTTCAATTCGCCCGGGCAGGTGGTGATTGCCGGGCGCAGCGACGGCCTTGCAAAAGCGGTAGAGCTTCTTAAGGCTCGCGGCTGCCGGAGAGCCATTCCGCTCGCCGTTTCGGGGCCCTTTCATTCGAGCCTTTTGGCGCCGGCCGGTGAACGCCTTGCCAAACATTTGGCCGAAGTTAAAGTCAGCGCTCCGTCGGTGCCGGTCTATGCCAACGTTACGGCAGAGCTGCACACCACCCCGGACGAAATCCGCGCGCTCCTCGCGCAGCAGGTATCGTCGGCGGTGCAGTGGACCAAGATTGTGAAGGACATGGAAGCCTCCGGCGTCACAGACATTGTGGAATGCGGACCGGGCAAAGTTCTGACGGGCCTCGTCAAGCGCATTGCGCCGGAGATCAGACTCCACGGCATCAGCAGCGAAGCGACGCTCGAGGCGACGCTCGAGGCGCTCGCAGCTTGAAGTATTTATTGAATTTTCACTTTTAATTGAGAACCAACGACATGGAAAAAATGATCTTTGCGGCGGACGCGCTCGCCGGGCAGATTTGTCTTGTTACCGGCGCGAGCCGCGGTATTGGCCGTGCGGTCTTTGAAGCATTTCTTCAGGCGGGTGCCGTCGTTATCGGCACGGCCACTTCTGAAGCGGGCGCGGCTGCGCTCGACGAGGCCGGCAAAGCCTTTGAAGGGCGCGGCCGAGGCATTGTGCTCAATGTCTGTGACGCTGAAGCTTCGAAGAAGGCCGTCGAGGACATCGTGGCCGAATACGGCCGCATTGATGTGCTCATCAATAATGCCGGCATTACCAAGGACGGTCTCGTCATGCGCATGAAGGACGAGCAGTGGGAGACGGTGATTGAAACCGATCTGACTGCAGCCTTCCGTCTGGCGCGAGCCTGTGTTCGCCCGATGATGAAGCAGCGCTCGGGCCGCATTATTTCCATGTCCTCGGTCGTGGGGGCGATGGGCAATGCCGGTCAGGTGAACTATGCGGCCGCCAAGGCCGGTTTGGTCGGCATGACGATGTCGCTCGCGCGGGAAATCGGTTCTCGGGGCATTACGGTCAACTGCATCGCGCCGGGCTTCATCGACACCGACATGACAAAGGACCTTCCCGAAGAGCACAAGACGGCGCTGATCGGTCAGACCGCGCTCGGTCGTCTCGGCCAAACGGATGATGTGGCCAACGCCTGCCTTTACCTCGCATCGCCCGCGGGCGCTTACGTGACGGGCATTGTGCTTCATGTGAACGGCGGCATGTACATGGGTTGATCAGCAGCGGCGACAACCGATTGGTTTTGGTAAAATTAAAAGCTAAATTCTTTTTTTAACGACCCTGTATGCTCCATCAAGTGCGGGGTTCATCTGAACGCTCAACCTCACCCGGAGAGACAATCAAATGGACGATATTGAACAGAAGGTCAAGAAGATCATTGCTGAACAGCTTGGCATCAAGGAAGAGGACATCAAGAACGAATCCTCCTTTATTGAAGATCTCGGTGCCGACAGCCTGACGACGGTTGAAATGTCGCTCGCGCTCGAAGACGCTTTCGACATCGAAATCCCCGACACCGAACAGGAAAATCTCCGTACGGTTCAGCAGGCCATCGACTTCGTCAAGGCCGCCGTCGCGAAGTAATTCGCACGTTCGGGCAGCGTCTCGAATTAAGCTGCCGCTGATTACCGTCTGAAGCTGCTCGATTGGGCTCCATACGGTGAGGCAGGGCAATGAAAACGGGATCCGGCAACGGATCCCGTTTCACGTAATGAATGGGCAAAACCCCGTTTTTCTGCTAATCCGAATAGTTGTAAATTCCCCGAAATGCCTGAATACAGAAGGCAAAGGGGAAGTTTGAACGATCTCGAACCACCTATTGCACCGCATTGGCAATGCTCAGAGGCGTCTCTGCGCTTGCATCGGTTTTCACTAGGGGCTTCAAGCCTTTGACTTTGAAGGAAACTGCAACATGATGAATCGCCGCGTAGTCGTTACTGGTCTCGGCCTGATCTCCCCGCTCGGCAACGATCTGGCTTCGAGCTGGGCTGCCGCGCTTGAAGGCAAGAGCGGCATCGCTCGCATCACGGGCTTTGACGCCTCTGAGTTCGGCTGCCAGATAGCGGGCGAAGTGAAGGGCTTTGATGCCGGGAAATACCTGGATGTGAAGGAAGTCCGCCGCTTCGACAAGTTTGTGCATTTCGGCGTGGGCGCGGGTCTGATGGCGCTCGAGGATTCGGGACTGGAAGTCACCGAAGAAAATGCGCCGATGATTGGCGTTGCAATCGGCGCAGGCATCGGCGGCCTGCCCTCTATCTGCGCCAATAACGACGCGATGGTCTCCCGCGGTCCGCGCCGCATTTCGCCCTTCATGATCCCCGGATGCATCATCAATATGACTTCGGGTCAGCTCGCGATTATGAAGGGACTTAAGGGACCCAACATTGCGCACGTTACGGCCTGCTCGACGGGGCTGCATGCCATCGGCGAAGCCGCCTACATCATCGCCCGCGGCGACGCGGATGTGATGCTCGCGGGCGGCGCGGAGTCGACGGTCTGCAAGCTTGGCATCGGCGGGTTTGACGCCATGCATGCCCTCTCGCGCCGCAATGACGCGCCGGAAGCCGCATCGCGGCCGTTTGACAAGGACCGCGACGGCTTTGTGATGGGCGAGGGCGCAGGCGTTCTCGTGCTCGAAGATCTGGAACACGCTAAAGCACGCGGCGCCAAGATCTATGCAGAAATTGCCGGTTACGGTCTTTCGGGCGACGCGCATCACATCACGACGCCTTCGACCGACGGTCCGGTGCGCTGCATGCGTATGGCACTGCGCCACGCCGACATGAATCCCGACGAAATCGATTATCTGAATGCACACGGCACATCCACGTCGGTGGGTGACGCCAATGAGGTGAAGGCTATTCGCGAAGTTTTCGGCGATCACGCTGCCCGCCTGGCCGTCAATTCGACCAAGTCGATGACGGGCCATCTGCTCGGCGGCGCCGGCGGTATTGAAAGCGTCTTCTCGGTGATGGCCATCCGTGATCAGGTGTCGCCTCCGACCATCAACCTCGACAACCTCGATCCGGAATGTGCCGGCGTTGACATTGTCGGCAAGACGGCGCGTCAGATGAAGATTCGCGCGGCGATGAAGAATTCGTTTGGCTTCGGCGGCACGAATTCAACCGTCATCTACAAGGCCTTTGCGGACTGAACCAGACGGAACCGCTGATTTCGAATCGTGTTCGATCCAGCGAAGTGATTTGGGAGGCTTCCGGGAACCTTTTGGGCCGGAAGCTTCTTTTTTATGCTTTTGGGGCAACCGAAGCACCGGCTGAGCTGCGGCGCTGCGGACGAGCTTTGATAAAATAATCTGTTCACGCGGAAGTCCCAATCCGCGCCCGGAACAGTCGGACTCAGGCTGGAGGCGATGACGAAGTGTCGGCTAAAAACGCATTTCGTCAGACTGCTTCGCCCAAGCGGCTGCCCGGACGTTTCAATGAATTCATCTTGAATCTCTCAGCACTCTGCCGCTCAGTCCGCCGGCCATTGATTCATCAATGGCCGGCTGCCGGCAGAGCTCTAAAGGGCTTCCTGAAGACCCAAAGCATTTACAACATCGACGATGCAGAACATCCGAAACTTTTCGATCATCGCCCACATCGACCATGGTAAGTCCACGCTTGCCGACCGCCTGATTCAGCGCTGCGGAGGCCTCTCCGACCGCGAAATGAGCGAGCAGGTCCTCGACAGCATGGATCTTGAGCGCGAACGCGGCATTACCATCAAGGCGCAGACGGCGTCGCTGCGCTACAAAGCGAAGGACGGTCAGATTTATGAGCTTAACCTGATCGATACCCCGGGGCACGTCGACTTTTCTTATGAAGTGAGCCGTTCGCTCTCGGCCTGCGAAGGGGCGCTCCTCGTGGTTGACGCCACGCAGGGCGTGGAAGCCCAGACGGTCGCTAACTGCTACACCGCCATCGATCTCGGTGTCTCCGTGATCCCTGTGCTCAACAAAATGGATCTGCCGAGCGCGGATCCGACGGCAGCCGCAGAGGAAATCGAAGACGTGATCGGTATTGATGCGACCGACGCGATTCCCTGTTCGGCCAAAACCGGCATGGGCGTTGACGACATTCTCGAGCGCGTCGTGCGCGATGTGCCGCCGCCCAAGGGTGATCCGCAGGCGCCGCTCCAGGCGCTCATCATCGACTCCTGGTTTGACAACTATGTGGGCGTAGTGATGCTCGTGCGCGTCGTCAACGGGACGGTGCGCCCCAAGGACAAGATCACGCTGATGGCGACCAACGCCACGCATTTGGTCGAGCAGATCGGTGTCTTTACGCCCAAGAGCAAGATGCGCGAATCGCTTTCTGCGGGCGAGGTGGGTTTCATCATCGCGGGCATCAAGGAATTGAAGGACGCTCGCGTGGGCGACACCGTAACGCTTGCGCAGAAACCGGCCGAGGAACCGCTCCCCGGTTTCAAGGCGGTGAAGCCGCAGGTGTTTGCCGGCCTCTTTCCGGTGGAATCGAATCAGTACGACGCGCTGCGCGACGCACTCACGAAGCTTCAGCTTAACGATGCGGCGCTGCGTTTTGAGCCCGAAAGCTCCCAGGCCCTCGGCTTTGGCTTCCGCGCGGGCTTTCTGGGTCTCCTGCACATGGACATCGTGCAGGAGCGGCTTGAGCGCGAGTACAACATGGACCTCATCACGACGGCTCCGTCCGTCGTTTATGAGGTGCTGATGACTGACGGCGAAGTCGTGCAGGTGGAAAACCCCTCGAAGCTCCCGCCGGTCGACAAGATCGATGAGATTCGCGAGCCGATCGATACGGTGACGATTTTTGTGCCGAATGAATATGTCGGCGCAGTCATGAAGCTCTGTCAGGATAAGCGCGGTGTTCAGACCAATCTCGCCTATCACGGCCGTCAGGTGCACCTCACTTATGACCTGCCGCTCGCGGAAATCGTGCTGGACTTTTTTGACCGCATGAAGTCCCTCACCCGCGGCTACGCTTCGATGGACTATGAGTTCAAGGAATATCGTGCGGCCGATGTGGTGCGCGTTGATATTCTCATCAACGGCGATAAGGTCGATCCGCTCTCAGCGATCATGCATCGTTCGAACGCCGTGTTCCGCGGCCGAGAGCTCGTGCAGCGGCTTCGCACGCTGATTCCCCGTCAGATGTACGAAGTTTCCATTCAGGCGGCCATCGGTGCGAACATCATCGCCCGCGAGAACGTGAAGGCACTGCGCAAGAACGTTTTGGCCAAGTGCTACGGCGGCGACATCACGCGTAAGCGCAAGCTGCTCGAAAAGCAGAAGGCTGGTAAAAAGCGTATGAAGCAGGTGGGCAGCGTCGAAATCCCGCAGGAAGCCTTCCTCGCGATTTTGGAAGTTGACGAAAAGTAGTAAGCAATGGAAAGAAATGACGGTGTCAATGCTGACGAAGTCTGACTATTTCTATATACAAACAAGAACGCAATCGGGCATGGAAGCACGAACCCATTTAAGGCCATGAACTTCGCACTTATTCTTTTTATTCTGACGGTCATCACCGGCATTTTTTGGATCTTTGAGCGCACGGTATTTCTGCCGCAGCGCCGCCGGAAGGCCGAGGAAGCCGCGTCGGCTTTTGAAGCAGCCAACCGCGAAGCGCTCGGACGCGGCGATGCCGCTGTCGGCGAAGATCTGCGCCGTCTGAAGGCGACGGCGCTTCGTCAGCCGTGGTGGCTCGAGTACACCGCCGGACTTTTCCCGGTCATTCTGGTCGTCTTTTTGCTGCGCAGCTTCCTTTTTGAGCCCTTTCGCATTCCGTCGGGGTCGATGCTGCCGACGCTGCATATCGGCGACTTCATTTTGGTCAATAAGTACGACTACGGCGTTCGTCTGCCGGTGCTTAACACCAAGGTGCTCGAGGTGGGCGCTCCGCAAAAGGGCGACATCATCGTGTTCCGCTATCCGATGGACGAATCCGTTGACTTCATTAAGCGCGTCGTGGCAACGCCGGGTGACCGCGTTGAATACCGCGACAAAGTGCTCTACGTGAACGGCGTCGAACAGGCCCAGTCCCGTCCGCGCGACTTTGTTGACGATTCGACGATGGTGACGCTCGAAGAGCGTACGGAAAACCTCTCTGGGCTGGAGCACTCCATCGCGGTTGACCATCGTCGGCCGAGCTGGGTGCCCATGCAGGCTGTGATGAAAAAAGAACCCACCTGCAGCTACAACGACCGCGGGTTCGTCTGCACGGTGCCCGAAGGCAAGTACTTTGCCATGGGCGACAACCGCGACAACAGTGAAGACAGCCGCTTCTGGGGTTTTGTGCCGGATGAAAACTTGGTCGGCAAGGCTGTCTGCATCTGGGCGAACTTCAGCGACATGGGCCGCATCGGCAGCATTTACTAATGCTTGGACGATGAGCGGCACAATTGAAATAAACCAAGACAAGAGACCATCACAAATGCTTTCGCTTGAAGCGCTCGAGGAGCGCATCGGCTACGTCTTTCAGGACAAGAAGCTTTTGCGCCGTGCGGTTACGCACCGCAGCTTTGCGCAGGAGCACAATGAACGTCTGGAGTTTCTCGGTGACTCGGTGCTTAACTGCGTCATCGGCTATGCGCTTTTTCTGCGTGACAAACACTTCAACGAAGGCGAGCTCTCACGGGTGCGCGCCAATCTCGTGTGTGAAAAGACGCTCCACGAAATTGCCCTGAAGATTGATGTTTCAAGCTTTCTCTACATGGGGGAAGGTGAGGTAAAGACGGGCGGCGCACACCGTGCGTCGATTCTTGCCGATGCCATGGAAGCGATTTTCGGCGCTGTTTTTCGCGAAGCCGGTTTTGATACGGCGCAGCGCGTTATCCTGAAACTCTACGACCCGATCCTGACGGGGCTGACCCCGGAGCAGATGAGCAAGGATCCCAAGACCCGCCTGCAGGAACTCCTGCAGGGAGATCATCTGCCTCGACCCGAATATGCGATCGTCGCCGCAACGGGCGCTGCTCATGAGCGGCGCTTTGAGTGCGAATGCCGCATCGAGCGGCTCAAAATCGTGACGCGGGGCACTGCCACGAGCCGCCGTGAAGCCGAACAGGCTGCGGCGGAATTGGCCCTGACAGCTGCCAAGGAGGCGCTGAAATGACTGACGATTTGAAGAATTTTGAAAAAGCGCCTGAGGCCGATGCGCCTCAGACGGAAGACCCGACAACGCTTGAGATGCCCACGGACGATCTCGAGTCCGACATCGAACCGGGCAAACCCGACGATGATTTCGAGCGCATGCTCGCGCAGGCCGGAGCGCTCAGCTCCGCCAAGGTTCCCGAGGGCTTCCGCTGCGGGTATGTTGCCGTGGTCGGACGCCCCAATGTCGGCAAATCGACGCTCATCAACGCCATTGTGGGTGAAAAGGTTTCCATTACGTCCAAGAAACCTCAGACGACCCGCAACCGCGTGCTCGGCGTGCTGACGACCGATACCGCGCAGTTCATTTTTGTGGATACGCCGGGCTTTCAGACCAAGGTGAAGAATCAGCTGACGCGCCGCATGAATCGTTCCGTGCGCTCGACGCTTTCCGAGGTCGATGCCGTGGTGATGGTGATCGAGTCAAACGGATGGAAGCCGGGGGATCTTGAAGTGCTTCGGCTGCTCCCGACGGAAGCGTCCAACGTCATTCTGGCGGTGAGCAAGACCGATCTCTCGAAGGACCGCAACGCGCTTTTGCCGCTGATGGCTGATTCGATGCGCCGCTATCCCTTCGCCGCCATTGTGCCGGTGTCGGCTGAAAAGCACCGTCAGCTCGACGATCTGCTGCGCGAAATCGAAAAGCTTCTCCCCGAAAGCATTCCGTACTTTGATCCGGACCTCTATACGGACAAGTCGCCGCGCTTTCTGGCTGCGGAAACGATCCGCGAAAAGGCCTTCCGGCTGCTCGGCGACGAACTGCCCTACGGCACGGCTGTCACGATTGACAAGTGGAAGGAAGAGACGGACGACAAAGGCGTGCGCCGCGCGGATATTGTGGCTACGCTCATTGTCGACCGCGAAAGCCATAAGCCAATCGTGATCGGTGAAAAGGGTGCCAAGCTGCGTGAAATTTCGCGTCTCGCCCGTGCCGACATCGAGGAGCAACTCGGCTGCCCGGTGCATCTTGAAGTTTGGGTGCGTGTGCGCCGCGGCTGGTCCGACGACGTGAAGGCACTCAAGACCCTCGGCTACGATTGATGCCGCGCCTTGCCGCCAGCCGAAAAGGAGTCCGACGAGCGTGACCGCTGATGCGCCGCTGCCCGATCCCAGCCTGCCGCCGCCCATGGATGCCGTGGGCGGCGCTGACGCTTTGGCCGAGGGCGGCATGCTGACTTTGGCGGGTGCGGACGATGGGGCGGCGCCGCCCCCTTTGCCCGATGCCGGGCAGGCCGAAGGCCGATGGGGCGATGATGCGCTCCTTGACCTTCCGCGGCTCCCTGACGGCAAAAGGGAGGTGCTCGCTTCGAGCAAAAGCGCTACCGTTGAGGGCGTTGTGGCCAGAGGCCGCGCTGCCGATGCCATTCTTGAAGAACTCGCCCGCACCGAAGCGCTGGGCGCTTCGGGCGGCCGCAGCGGCGTGAGGCGCCGCCAAAGGCCGCAGCGGGAACCCGGGTTTGTGCTTCATGCGCGTCCCTGGAGCGAATCGAGCATGGTTGTCGACGTGCTGACCGCCCATTTCGGCCGCGTTTTTCTGGTGGCGCGGGGCGCCAAACGGCCGGGATCCAATTTAAGAGGGCTCTTAACGCCCTTTTCGCCGCTCGCCCTTACTTGGACGGGCAAAAAAGAAGCCAAGGTGCTTACGCAGGCCGAGTGGCTCGGGGCGCTTGCGGCGCTTCGGGGCGAGGCGCTTCTCTCGGGCTTTTATGTGAACGAATTGGTGCTTCGCCTCACGGAGCGCGAAGACGTCCATCCGGGCCTCTTTCAGAGCTATGTGCACGTGCTTTCTGCGTTGGCAGACGAGGATCCGGCTGTGCGGCAGACGGGGCTGCGCTCTTTTGAAGCGGAGCTTCTGGCGCACTGCGGCTGGGGGCTCGCACTCGAGGATCGTGATCTAAAAAAGGGCGCCGAGTGGTTTCTCCTCACCCCCGAAGGTGCCTTGAAGGGCGTAGAGGGGACGCCTGAAGACGCAGATAATCTGCCTTTTGCTTCCATGCTGTGGCCTAAAACGGTTGCGGCGGCTGCTGCCTGCGGATCTGCGGAGCGCAAAAGCCATATTGCGGCGCTCAGTCCCCGTGAGATGAAGCGGCTTCGCGAGCTGCTGAAAACCGCCATCGACCTTCATCTGGAAGGGCGGCCGCTGCGCAGCCGGCGTCTCCTTGCCGACCTCAAAAGACTCTGAATACGCAGATTTTCTCGTTCGGTCAATGTGTTTATTTTGAATTGATGCCGAATTGATGGCGATCCGGCAAAGGGCTGAGTTATGCCGCGCAGGCCGCGTGCTATTCTGCTCGGCGGCAAGATTCCCTTTTCTATTTTCAATGGGTGCACTTCCATGATTCGGACGCAGCTTTCCGTCAATCTCAATAAAGTCGCGCTGGTGCGCAATTCTCGTGAAGGCAATTGGCCTGACCCCGTTTTCTTCGGGCGCATTGCGCTCGAGGCGGGCGCTGCCGGCCTGACCGTTCATCCTCGTCCCGATGAGCGTCATATCCGCCGAACGGACTTGGCCCCCTTGAAGGCGCTCGTGGATGCCTATCCGGGCCGTGAATTCAATATTGAAGGGAATCCGTTCGAAAATCTGATGCCGATTCTCAAGGAGATTCGTCCGCATCAGGCGACGTTTGTGCCCGATGCCGCCGATCAGAAGACCTCTGACCACGGTTTTGAATTCAATAACCCCGAGGTGCGCGAAAAGCTGGCTGCTGTGGTGGCCGAAGCACAGTCCTACGGCTGCCGCGTCAGTCTCTTCATGGATCCCGAACCCGAATTCACCCGCTGGGCTAAGGAGACGGGGGCCGACCGCATTGAGCTTTATACGGAGGGTTACGCTGCAGCCTACGGCACGGCGCTCGAAGACGATATCCTGCAGCCCTACGTTGACAGTGCGCTTTTATGCGATGAGCTTGCGCTCGGCGTCAATGCCGGTCACGACCTGTCGCTTGATAATCTCGAGAAGCTTCTCACGGCCTGCGGCAACATTAAGGAAGTGTCGATCGGCCATGCGCTCACGGTTGAAGCGCTTCAGTTCGGTTTTGCCGAAACGATTCGCCGCTATAACGAGCTCCTCGACCGCGTGGCAGCAAAGCCCCGCGTATTCCCGCAGGAGTAAGCGGCGCACGCAGCGTTCCTCTTTTGCCCGCCCGTACTCTGCCGGCTTTGGTCTTTTGCACCCAAAGCCGGCGCTTTATCTTTTGGAATCTCCGTCATGCTTACGCCGAAGAAGCTCGCTCTTGCACATACGCTCGGCCCTGTTGTGGTCGATATTGCCGGCACCGTTCTCACTGAACACGAAATTCGGCGGCTGGAACACCCGATGACCGGGGCGGTGATTCTCTTTACCCGCAACTTCACATCGGCGGAAATGCTTCGTGCGCTTTGCGGCGCCATTCATGCCGTGCGTCCCGGGATTCTGATCACCGTGGATCACGAGGGCGGTCGGGTGCAGCGCTTTCGCGAAGGGTTCACCGAGATGCCGTCTATGGCTGCCTGCCGTGCGGCCGGTGATCAGGCTCAGGCACGTTTGGCGGCCGCGGGCTACGTGCTCGCGAGTGAACTTCGCGCTGCGGGGGTCGACATGACGTTCGCACCGGTGCTCGACATCGACTATGGGCGCTCCGCCGTGATCGGGAACCGCTCGCTCGGATCTGACCGCGATGAAGTCGAACGCAATGCCCGAGCGCTCATGTCCGGACTGCGGCTCGCCGGTATGGCCAACTGCGGCAAACATTTCCCCGGTCACGGCTGGGCTGAGGCCGACAGCCATGTTGCCTGCCCGACCGACAATCGTTCGGAAGCGCAAATTCGGCGTGATCTTTCGATCTATCGCGGTTTGGCGCTCGAACTCGAAAGCATCATGACCGCGCATGTGGCTTATCAGTGCTTTGACGGAGAGGTGGCCACTTACTCTCCGAGGCTTTTGAAGACCATTTTGCGCGAGGAGCTCGGTTTCAGCGGGCTGATCTTCTCGGATGATTTGTCTATGAAGGGCGCCTGCGGCGACGAGCCGCCGCTCGTGCGTGCACAAAAGGCGCTGGCCGCAGGCTGCGACATGGTGCTGCACTGCAATCACCCCGAAGAGGCCGACGAAATCCTCGCGGGTCTTGAGTGGAGCCGAACGCCTGCCTTTGACGAGCGGCTGGCGCGCCTCTTGCCCGATGAAGCCGAGAGTGTTCTCTCGATGGAAGCGCTGCGGGCGGAACCGCGCTGGCAGCGCGCAGAGGAGCTCCTTGCCGATATTGAGGGCTTTGGAGCCGCTTGAAAGGGTCACGGACGCGGGCGCATTTTGCGAAAAAGAACAGTGTTCAAAGGCAAAGGCGGATCGGATCTCTCTCCGGGGAGCACGTGCGGATGACCTTGCCCGCATAAAGCTTCATTGCGTAACGCCTCAGATCCTGCAATAGTGGAGGGCGACCCCGCCGCTTTTTTGAGGGCGGCTTTAGGACCTCACGACGAGCTGATCAAATAAGGAGAAGCGTCCATGTACGATCTTTTGCTCAAAGGTGCTCATGTGGTTGACCCGCTTAACGGCGTCAACGGCGTGAACGATGTTGCCGTTGAAGGCGGCAAAATCGCCGCAGTGGGACCGGATTTAACCGGTCCCGCCCGCGAAGTCATTGATGTTTCCGGATGGGTGCTCCAGCCCGGCATCATCGACAGTCACGTGCATCTCGGCAGTATGTGGGGGTCGCCCTACGGACCGCGTATGCTCGCGATGAACGGCGTGACGACGTGTCTCGACATGGCCGGTCCCTTGGACGATATTCTCGAGAAGACGCCGCAGTACGGGGCGGGTTTGAATACGGCTATTTTGCAGTTTGCGTCGCCGCCCTTCACCTTTAAAACCAATGCGCCCTCCAAGGCGGAAATGGTGGAGCTGATCGACAAGTCGCTCGCCGAAGGTGCGCTCGGGGTGAAGCTCTTGGGCGGCCATTATCCGCTGACGCCCGAGGTCTCCTCTACGCTCATTAAAACCGCACTTGAGCGCCGTGCCTATGTGGCCTGGCATGCCGGCACAAGTGCGCACGGCTCCAATTTGGAAGGCATGATCGAGGCGGTGCAGACGGCCGACGGCTATCCGCTCCATCTCGCGCACATCAATGCCTACTGCCGCGGCGCCATTAAAAATGAAATCGACGAGGCGCGCACGGCAGTGGAGCTCTTGAATGCCAACCCGAATATTTTCAGTGAAAGCTATATTTCGCCCAAGAACGGCACACGTCTGACCTGCGGTCCAGACGGCAAGATCCAGTCCAAGGTGACGGGCAACTGCCTGCGCCACTTCGGCTTTACCGAAGATCGCGACGGCGTGCGCAAGGCGCTCCTCGCGCACAAGGCCTTTGCGGTCTATGACGCGGGCGGGTACTCCGACCTCATGACGGGCGAAGATGCAGTGAAGCTCTGGGAGTCCCACAACACGGACGTGGGCGGGAGCTTCAACATCAATCCGCCGATTCCGCGCATTCTGCTCGCACAGGTCAAGCGCCCCGACGGCGCCTTTGTGGTGGATGCCATATCTACCGACGGCGGGTGCATTCCGAGAAACGTGATCCTCTCGCAGGGACTGTCGCTCGTTAAGCTCGATGTGATGACGCTCACTGAGTTTGCTCAGAAGACGTCGCTCAATCCTGCCCGCATGCTGCGGCTTAAGGACAAGGGGCATCTCACCGTCGGCGCCGACGCAGACATCACCATTTACGACTACGCCGCGCAGACGCCGAAGATGTCTTTCGTCGAAGGCCGCAAGGTCCTCTTTAAGGGCGAAGTGCTCGGCAAGAATGCCAACATTATCTGCACCGAACGCGGGCAAAAGGCGATTGAGGCCCGGGGCCTCAAAGCCATTGTGGTCGATCCGGGACTGCCGGTGGATCGCGTCAAGGCGCTTTGAGCGTGCCTTGAGCGGCCTCGCGGCAGCGGCGCTGCTGAGCGCGTCAGTCTTTGAGGCGCTCGGCAGCTTTAATACCGCACTTTCATCCAGGGGATGCGGAAGCTCGCCATGCGCACGATCATGATGAGGGCGCAGCAGCCCCAAAGCGCGATGTCTGCCGGCACGAGTTCGGCGTGCACCAGACCGAGGTATACCCAGCAGCCCGCGAAGGCGAGGGAGGCGTAAGGCTCTTCGTTGGAGAGCACAGAGGGGAGCTTTGCACAGAAAACATCGCGGAGCATGCCGCCGAAAACCCCTGTCACCACGCCGATCAGCACGCTCACAATCAAGGGGTGACCCAGCCGGTCGCTCGTCGCGCAGCTGCCGACGGCAAAGAAGGCGAGCCCGACGGCATCGGCCCAGAGGAGAATGCGCCGCTGCCAAAAGCGCTGCACGCGGCGCACGATGACGGGGGCCAAAATGGTGAGTCCGAGCGTCATCCAGATCCACTGCGGGTGCGAGAGCCAGTAAAAGGGCCGCAGATCCAGAAGAATGTCGCGAATGATGCCGCCGCCGAAAGCGGTGGTAAAGACGCTCACAAAAACACCGACGGGATCAATGCGGCGGCCGGCAGAGGCGAAAAGTCCGGCGACGGCAAATCCGAACATGCCGATGCCGTCGGCAACTTCTGCAATGATGGTGAGGGACTGCATCACGGCGGCGTCTCCATTGTGATTCCGAGCTGAGTCCGCCGGAATGTTCTCGCTCTTGTCTCTTCAAGGGCCTGCAGACGAGCTGCATCGGGCTCCTGAAAACGACGGACTTCGTTAAAGATGATTTTCGCGCGCTCTCAGCTTTGGGTGCAAACCCAAAAAAAATGAGGTTCTGTTCGTACAGTTTGAATGGCTTACACCCCTTGAATGCGGTTTTGAATGTGACGGACGAGTAGACTTCAAGGCTCTAAAGCGCTACCGGCCAAGGAGGCCGCACATGATCATTGAGTCGCTTCTCGACACGGACCTCTATAAATTCACGATGCAGCAGTGCGTGCTGCATCAGTTTCCCGCGGCGGAAGTGTCCTACCGCTTCAAGTGCCGCACGCCCAACATCGACTTGTCGCCCTTTATTGATGAGATCAATGCGGAGATTGACCATCTCTGCAGTCTTTACTTTAAAGAGGACGAACTCGAATATTTGGGCAATCTGCGCTTTATGAAGTCGGACTTCATTGAGTTTCTGAGTCTCTTTCACCTCAAGCGCAAGTACATCACGGTGGAGCGCGATCCGTCACGGCCTTTTGGCATTGATATCTGCATCAAGGGCCCCTGGCTTCATACGATTCTTTTTGAAATTCCGGTGCTCGCGATTGTCAACGAGGTGTATTTCCGCCGCACCTATCCCGGACTTTCTGACGCCGAGGGGCGCCGCCGGCTCGACGCTAAGATTGATCTGCTTCTCAATGAACCTCATGCTGAGGACCTCCATATCTCCGACTACGGTACGCGCCGGCGCTTTTCGCGGCAGTGGCAGCGAGCGGTGATTGAGCGCCTCGCAGAGCGTCTCGGCAGCCGGCTTTCAGGCACTTCAAACGTGCTTTTTGCCAAGGAACTTGGCCTTGTTCCGCTCGGCACGATGGCGCACGAATATCTTCAGGCCTGTCAGGCACTTGGCCCCCGTCTGCGCGACACGCAGGTTTTCGGGTTCGAACAGTGGGCCAAAGAATATCGCGGCGACTTGGGGATTGCGCTTTCTGACGTCTACGGCATGAAGCCCTTCCTTGAAGACTTCGACATGTATTTCTGCAAGCTCTTTGACGGCGCCCGTCATGATTCCGGAGACCCCTTCCTCTGGGGCGAAAAGATGATCGAGCACTGGAGCCGGAATAAGTGTGATCCGAGAACCAAGCTTTTGATCTTCTCCGACGGTCTCAACATCCCCCGCGTGCTCGAACTCTGGCGCCGCTTCAATGGCCGCGTGCGGCTCGGTTTCGGCATCGGCACCAACCTGATGAATGACCGCGGACCAGAACCGCTCAACGTGGTCATCAAGATGACGCAGTGCAACGGCCAGCCCGTGGCAAAGATCTCCGATTCGCCCGAAAAGAGCATGTGCGAAGATGAAAGCTATGTGCGGTATCTGCGCCAGGTCTTTCACATGGATGACCCGACGGCTGCCGCCAAGGGATTAAAGTAAGTACTTGCTTTCAATTTAAGCACGGCTCAAAAAAGCCGGCGCTGCGGATGGGCTGCAGTGTCGGCTTTGCTTTTTACCGTCGGACGAGGAGCTTACGCAGGAGTCCGATGAGTTCAAGCCGTTCTTGGGGACTTAAAACAGAGGCGAACGCCTCAACGCGCTCGAAGTGGCCTGGGAGCAGGTCCGTGAGATATTTCCGGCCGGCATCGGTGAGCGCGATGAGCGTTGACCGCGCATCCGTGGCGGAGGGCGTTTTGACGATGAGCTTTTCCGGGCTCGCGAGCATGCGCTGCAGCATGGTTGAGGCCGTGGGCGTACTCACTCTCAGGCGGGCGGCCAGCTCCCCGACGGGCAGCGGCATCCCCGCATCATGGAGCACCATCAGAAGCGCAAATTTGCCTTCCGTGACGCCGGTGCATTTGGTGAGATCGGAAAAAACCATGTTGCGGCGTTCCAGATCGACCATCTGCAGCAAAAACGACATTTCGATGCAGGACACTTTTTCGCAGCTCGGTTCGGTATTCAGATTGCGTCGAATGACGCGAAGAATGTCTTCGTGTGAAGGCGGCTGTGCGTACTGCAGCTCCATGGATAACTCCTCCGTTTTTTTGACATACCAAAATCAAAATTCTTTTATGGGATTTATGCTCGAAGCCTCTCTTTGTTGGACGCCGATGGATTTTGGTACCTGGTTTGTCGGAGAAACAATTATTGCAAAAGTGCAAGCAAATTTTTATTCGACAACATTTAGTAGTTAGCTACATAACTTTAAATTTGATTTGAGTAATCTTTTCTCTATCGATGCCTGCCCGCAGCCCTGTCTGCGGACCCGCGGCATCGAAAAGAAAACGTCCCGCATGCAGTCACACCGAGCTGTTTGGTTTGTGCGGCAAGGTGCGCTGATGCGGGACGTGCCTACAGCAATCCCTGAAATGTCAGGAAAATAACGAAGGAACATAACCATGTTCAAGAAAACCATTGCAGCGCTCGCAGTTGCAGGTGCTTTCGGCGCTATGGCCGCCGGCACGGCCTATGCAGCCGATGTGACGCTTTACGGCGTGGTGGACCTGGGGCTTAAGTATTCTCACGTCGACGCCGACCAGAGCGGCGTCGATGCCGTTGACAAGCTTGAAATGAAGTCCGGCTCCCAGTCAGGCTCGCGCTTTGGCATTAAGGGAGCTGAAGACGTCGGCAACGGCCTCAAGGTGGGCTTCCAGCTCGAAAACGGCTTTGATGCGGATACCGGCAGCCTCGGCTACAACAGCCGCTTGTTCGGTCGTGAAGCGCGCGTTTATCTCTCCGGCGACTTCGGTGAAGTGGCTTTCGGCCGCATGGGAACACTGGGTTCGGGCAACGGCACGTACGGTCTGCTCGGCGGCATGACGCCCTTTGGCACTTCGTGGGGCGGCTCGGTGGAAAACGGCACCTATTTTGTGGGCAACGCTCGTGCCGACAATACGGTGACCTATAAGACACCGACCTTCGCGGGCTTCACGGCTTACGCGCAGTATTCTTTTGATATGAATACCAAGCAGGATACGCCGCTCGGACAAACCGAAGGCAAGGCCTCGGCCAACCGCTACTACGCTTTGGGCGCCAACTACAAAGTGGGTTCGCTCGACGTGACGGCCGTGGTTGACAGCTACAACTGGTCCAACAAGATTGATACCTACGGCGGCACCAGCCGCAATTTGGACGACGCATTGACTGTGACGCTGGGCGGCTCCTATGACTTTGGCGTTGCCAAGGCCTATTTGAGCGGTCAGTATTTCGACAACATGCTCGCCAATGACGCCACGGCTGCGGCTGCTCAAAAGGACACGATGGATACCTATTCGTCCTTTGGCAGCTATTTCAATGGCAAGGCGTTTAAGGGCTACAGCGTTTTGGCCGGCATGGATGCACCGGTGCTGGGCGGCAAGGCCTTGTTCGCCGTCGGCTACACGGACGCTAAAGATGCAGACGGCAGCGATGCCCTCGGCAAAACGGAACTTTCCCGCTACGGTGCCTCGGTGGGCTACACCTATGACTTAAGCCGCCGCACGAATGTGTATGCCGTTGCCGCCTACTATAAGGACAGCGTGGATAAGGATGCGGCTTCCAACTACCAGGATCACGATCCCTCGACGGCGACGATTTACGCCGGCATCCGCCATACGTTCTAAGGGGGCATAAGCGGGCGGCGGCGCTGCAGTGCTCCAAAAAAGTCTCTGCTGCGGTTCGAGAGGATTTCAGGCGGGTTTTTGAGAGTCTTTCCTGACTGAAATGCTTTCTGAGCGGCCTGCAGGGTGTTCTTTGGGCGGCGCTCGACGCTTCCCGTTTGGCGAGCGCTTAAGCTCGGAAAAGAGGTTCGGTTGAAAGATCGAACCTCTTTTTTGGCCTCTTCATCGCAAAAACAATCATCCTGCATGCCGTTAACATCGTTTTCGGTGTAAGGTACTTTCCGGTGCGCCCAGTCCCGTCAAGAGAAGCGGACAAAGGGGTTGCAAGGTAGGAAACACTTCTTTTGTTTACCAATCTCCAATTTCTTTGCCCTGGGCAGACCAAATTCCACTGGTGCGTTTTGCATCCTTAACCGGCGAAACCGCATCTTCCGACAAGAAAAAGATTGGAGTATCTCGTGACGCTTCTCTCCTCTGCGCGCATGTCTGCCGCAATTCTCGCGCTTAGCGCGCTCACCGCCGTACCGGCCCATGCGGCAGGCATCGACGGCAGTTCGCTTGGGTTAACGTGGGCCATCCCCTTTGCTGGGATCCTGCTTTCCATTGCGCTCTGTCCATTGTTTCTGCCGCATTTCTGGCACAAAAATTTCGGCAAAGTTGCGGTGTTCTGGGCGCTCTGCTGCGCCCTGCCGCTCTGCGCCGTGCTCGGCTTTTCCGTGGGCACTGACGCTATCGTCCACGTGCTTTTGGCCGACTATGTTCCCTTCATCATTTTTGTGGGATCGCTCTTCGTCGTAGCCGGCGGCATTCACGTCCGCGGCTCATTTGTGGGCCGTCCGATTGTCAATGTGGCGTTTTTGGGGCTTGGCGCCGTGCTCGCCAACTTCATGGGCACGACGGGGGCTGCAATGCTCCTCATTCGTCCGCTGATCGAGGCCAACGCCGGACGCACCCGCAAGATGCAGACCTTCATCTTCTTCATCTTTCTCGTGGCAAACGTGGGCGGCGCGCTCACGCCGCTCGGTGACCCGCCTTTGTTCCTGGGCTTCCTGAAGGGCGTGGGATTCTTCTGGACGGCCGAACACCTGATGCTGCCGTGGCTCTTGTGCTCGGGCGTACTGCTCTTTATTTACTTCCTCATTGACAGCGCCTGCTTTAAGAAAGATGTGGCCGAGGGCTTTAAGGCGCCGGCGGAAACCAAGGCCTTTGCCATTGAGGGCGGCATCAATGTGCTCCTTTTGGCCGGCATCATCGGTGCTGTGCTTTATTCGGGCTTCAGCCGTTCCGGCATTGAATTCACGTTCCTGAACGTGCACTTTGCGCTCGAGTCGATCGTTCGTGATCTCTGCTTTCTGGCGCTCGCGGGGCTTTCGCTCATGCTTACCGCCAAGGCTACGCGTGAGGCCAATCACTTCACATGGGACCCGATTCTGGAGGTTGCCAAGCTCTTCTTCGGCATCTTCGTGTGCATCGTGCCGGTGCTCGAAATGCTGCGTGCAGGTCACGACGGCGCCTTTGCGTCGCTCGTGGCGCTCGTCACCAATGCCGACGGGAGCTTCAACAACACGTTCTTCTTCTGGCTCACGGGATCGCTCTCCGCGTTCCTTGACAATGCGCCGACCTACCTCGCCTTCTTCAATTTGGCGGGCGGTGATCCTGCAGTGCTCATGACCACGGATGCTCAGACGCTGATGGCCATTTCGATGGGCTCGGTCTTCATGGGAGCGGTGACCTACATCGGCAACGCACCGAACTTCATGACGGTTGCGATCTGCAATGAACGCGGCGTTAAGATGCCGTCCTTCTTTGGCTACATGCTCTGGTCGGTCGGTATTCTCTTCCCGGTCTTCTTCCTGATGGATATGGTCTTCCTCACCTAATCCGTTAGATCTCATCCCCGGCGGGCGCTTCGAATGTTGAGCGAAGCGCCCGTTTTTCGTTCTGTCCGGCCGCCCAGATGCCGGCAGTTGTGGCAGAGTAGGTTTATGGCCGGACTTTAACGCCGCGGCTTTTTTTGCTTTCCTTTCGGCGATGTCTGAGCATGCCTAAAGCTTTTCGCAACCCTACGAACGATCAGAATGACCGGTCTGCGCCGGCCGGAGCGGAGCGCCGATCGGGCTTAAGGCGCGTTCTGCCGGTACTGCTCCCGGCAGTCATTCTCTTAGGCTGGTGGCTCGTGACAAGTTCCGGCGCTGTGCCGGCGCTTTTGCTCCCCGGACCGGGGGCAGTGGCCAAGCGGTTTTTATCGCTTCTCGATTCCGGCGAACTCCTCACGCATGCGGCAGTCTCCATGAGCCGCGTGTTTGCGGGCTTTTTGCTTTCAGCTTCGGCCGCCTTGGGGCTCGCCCTTTTACTCTATCGACGTCCGCTTTGGGAGAGTGCGCTTTCACTCGTCCTGGAAGCACTTCGCGTCATTCCGCCGCTTTCGCTGGTGCCGCTCCTTATTTTGTGGCTGGGCATTGATGAGGCGCCTAAGCTGGCGATTGTCGTGTTAGCGAGCTTCTTTCCCATTTATTTGTCGGCGCTCACAGCCCTGCGAAGCGTCAGCAGCAGATATAAGGAACTCGCGCAGATGCTTGGACTCACGGAATCGGCGCGTGTGCAGGAAATTCTGCTCCCGGGGGCGGCTCCGGGCATTTTGACGGGACTGCGATTAGGATTTGGCTACGCCTGGCGGGCACTGGTGGGCGCAGAACTCATCGCTGCCGCGTCGGGCTTGGGGTACCTCATTGAAGATGCATCGTCCTTGGCGAGAACCGATGTGGTGATGGTGGGCATTCTCACCATTGCAGGCCTAGGGATCCTCTGCGATCAGCTCTTTCGCCGAGGGGCGGAAGGCTGGACAAAGTCGCGCCTTAACCGCAGGCGGAAAAGCGGCGGAGGAGAAACTGCCCTTGAGACAGTTTCCTCATCCACAGCAGATCCCGAACGCAGTCTCTGGGGCATTGTGTTCGAGGGTTTGGTGGTGAGCTACCCGGGACTCACTCAGCCGCCGGTGGATCACTTGACGCTTTCCATAGCGCCCGGCTCCGTTACGGCAGTACTCGGCCGTTCGGGATGCGGCAAAACGACGCGCCTCAAGGCAGCTGCGGGACTGCTCCTCCCGCAGGCGGGCGCGGTGCGCTTTACGTCCCCGGATGCGTCTGGAGGGACGCATCCGAAAGTTGCCATGGTGTTTCAGGAGCCGCTCCTTTTGCCCTGGAAAACGGTTCGAGAAAATGCGGCGCTCGCCCTTTCTGCCCGCACGGGGGAGGCGCTTTCCGAAGCCTGCAAATCTTCAGCAGTCACGCAGGCGCTGACGCTCGCTGGTATTGCGGATTTGGCTGAACGCTTTCCCGCGGAACTCTCGGGCGGCCAGCAGCAGCGCGCGGGGCTCGCGCGGGCGCTTTCGGCAGAGCCGGACGTTTTGCTGATGGATGAACCCTTCGGGGCGCTTGATGCGCTCACACGCTTGGAACTTCAGGATGAAACGCGAGCGCTCTTTAACCGCCGGCGTATGACCGTGCTCATGATTACGCATGATGTGCGTGAAGCCGTTCGCATGGCAGACCGTGCAGTCGTGCTGCGCGGCGGCAGCGCCGCGGCAGATCATTCGCTTCTCATGCCGTTCCCTCGGCGCTTTTCGGATCCCGCGGTCGGCGCGGCCGAAGAAGGGCTTCTCGCCGAGCTGCTCCACCATTGATCGTGCCGTTTTTATTTGAGCGGCTCGGGTTTCTCGGGTTTACGCTGCGTCTGAGCGCAATGGGCGTCGATCCATCTGCGCACTGTGGCGGGCGGCGCGCCCGTTGCTGCGCGAATTGCTTTCCAGGTGCTGCCGCTCAGCCGCATCGCGATGGCTTTCGTGCGGACGGCATCGCTGTAACGATAAAGATTGGGCGATATTTCAACGCTGAATTTGCCGCTTTTCCAGGCTTCAGCCCAGTCGCGAAGCGTCGTGGACGGGAGGTCGAGGATTCTTGAAGCCTTGGTGTAGCCAATGCCGGCTTCAAAGAGCGCGATAGCGCGGCGGCGTTTGTCTGCCGAAGCATATCCCGGCGGACGATAGCGTCCTGGGGGCGACACCGACAGCTCTTCCGGTAAATCATTTTCCGTCATGAGGTCTTCCTGCTGCTCGTCAACCGTGCTGGCACTGCGCAAAAAAGACCCGTCCCCGCGCGAGCGGCAGACGGGTGCCAGAGAGCGGGATGACATACCCTCACCCGGTGAGTGAGAGCAGTTGTCTCCCGAAAGCGGTATGAGTCCCCGAGAGCCTTCCTTCATCCTTGGAGCACAATGAAAGAAGGCCCCGGGCGGGTTCTCAGGGGCTAAGCACTGCTAAGCGCTGAGCCCCTATAGAACGGGTTGGTTAGAACGAGTAGCGGAGGTTGGCGTTGAAGGCATTGTTCATGCGATCGTCGCCGCCGGCCGTCAGACCGTAGTTCAGACCAATCGTCCAGGCGCCGTTCTGAGCGGAAACGCCCAGCGTGGCCTGAATCGGGTTGGTATCCACAACACGCGTCGTCACATCGTTGCCGTAGAACGAAGCAACCGCATCCTTGTCGCCAAAGGCGGGGACAACGGAGAGGTCAACCATCGGAGTGAGCTTCCAGCCGTTCACGTCGAAGTTGCCCGAGAAGGCAACGCCCAACGGGAGCTGGTAGACCGTCATCGTGTCGTAGTCAGCACCGTACTGGGAGTCGTCCATGTCGATGCGGCTCAGACGGATGCCGGCATGCGGCGTGATGTTGAGCGCGCCGAACTTGGCGAGATATTCCGTGCCAAGACCGAACGTGAAGACGTTCGAATCCAAAGATTCCTTGACAGTGCCGAAAGCACCGGTCGAGGAAAGATCATTGGAGATCTGGGTGTAGCCCAGGTCAGCCTTGACGTTGAAGTCGCCGAAGGTCTGTGCGCCGTAGAGACTGAAGCCATAGAAGTCGGCATCGTTGTCAACCTTGACGCCCGTGCCAACGGAGTTGCTGTCCGCCTGACCGACGTTAAAGGCGACGCCCAGCGTACCGCCGCAGGCAGCCGTGTAGTCAAAGCCCAGAACAGCACCGTAGATGTCGGCTTCATAGCCGGCACCGTTGCCGTAGAGGCGCTTAGCTTCGTTGGTCGTGCCGAAGACGTCCACCCAGGGGGTGAAGCCTTCAGTGCGCTGCGCGGAGGTGCGGCGGCTGACGGCGGCCGTGACCTGATCGTTCACATCCAGAGCAGTCGTGAAAGCACCGCCGAAGACAGCCATATTGCTGCCGACGATTTCGGATTCAGCAACGTAACCGTCCTTGGCAGCCCAATATGCCTTGTACTGAGCCGTGTTTTTATCATCGGCATTGATCCCTTCAGCTTCGGCGATCTTCTTCCATTCGGCTTCAGCGTTGCCGTAATAGGCATCAAGTGCTTCGTTGCCGTAGATAAGGGCATTGGCGAAGAAGTTGCCGGAGTTCGTCATTTCCTTGATGTCGTGCTCAACGAGCCAGGCATTGTTCATGCCGAGATCCTTGAGCTTATCAAGCTCTTCCTGATCAGCGGACAACGTAACCGTCGATCCAGACACATCAACCTTGTAGAAATCGGCATCAGTAATGACGTTTTCCTGAGTCACCGTTACATTGGTGCCAAGATCAAGCGAGTAGTCACCCGTCTTTTCATCCTTGACGAATCCATCAGCTGTCAGATCCGTGAGGAGGATCTTGCCGGAAACAGTACCCGAAGTCACACCCTGGAACACGCCGGAAGTTTCCGGATCGTAGTTCTTCGAAGCGATCGAACCCATGTCGAGCACAATGTAAGAACCTTGAGCTGCAGACAGCGTGCCCGCGGAGGCCGTAGTCGCACCAAGCGCGATGCCGCCATTGGCGAGGTCATAGCGTTCGCTGACATAAAGTGAAGCACCGATTTCAGCATCGGCGGCAAGATCAGCATACTGGCGGATCAATGCTTCGGTGGAAGCCTTGGAAGCCTTGTTTTGGCCGAAGGTAAAGAAAGCGCCGTTATTTCCAGCGTACTGGGTGTCGAGCGCAAAAGCTTTATCGTAGGTGACCGTTTCGGCAGTTGTGCTCTTACCAGTGGCTGCAGCGGGCGCAGCGTTCTTGACGATAACGGAACCGCCATCGTTGTAGACCGAACCGCCCTTGATGGAGTCGAACGTGAAGACGCCATTACGAGCTTCAATCTTGCCGGAGGTATTGAGCTCAACCGCTTTAGCGAACGTGACCGTTCCCTTCGTCGTCAGCTGGCTATTATCTTTAACAATGACTTTGTTGTTGACAGAGACAGGAGCGAACGAGAAAAGGTCATCGTCTTCGGCACCGAACATGACGCCGTCGTTTGATTGATCAACCGTGCTGTCGATGGTGATCGTCTTATCCGCATCAACGCCGGTAATGATTTCACCATTAACGCCGGTAAGCTGCAGGTTGCCGGAAATCGTTACATCCTTACCCTTCACAGCGTCGGGCGTGAAGGCAAGAGCGCCGACAGTCGTGTCCTTAGTGACACTTGCCGTCGTGGTGCTGTTGGTAACAGTCGAATTAAAGACCACGAGACCTTCAACGTCCGAAAGCTTATGGTTGGAACCATCCTCATTCTTAGCAAGCGTGCCGTTCTTGATGATGAGTTCTTGACCCTTTAAGAGATCCGTATACTTCTTGAGATCCTCCAGAGAGTATTCACCCGTAATGGAGGTTTCAACCACAGAACCCGTGCCTATGAGAGCCTTATTGGCGAAATCAGTAGCCTTCCCATCTTTATCAGCGAGATTGCTGATGCCTGTCAGGAGGTAGCCGTCGTTCTTTAACGTGCCTTTATCGACTGCCGAAACCTTACCGAGGGTAAGCGTGCTGCCGTCATTAACCGTTACCGCACCATCGGTGAGGTCAAGGTCAGCAATCGTCAGCTTGCCAGCCTTGTACGTGGAGCCGATGGTAAGGGTTGAGGCAGTGTTGTCGCCAGTTATTTTGTTGGAAGAACCGAATTCAACTTTGTTGAAAGAATAGTCGCTGGTAACCGTGACTTTGGCATTCGTATCACTACGTCCGATCTTCAGATCGCCTTCGTACTTGGTGCCGGCAACCTGAAGTTCGCCGCCCGCGAGGTTAATCGTACCTGCATTGATCAGGAGACGATCACCTGCAAGGACATTGCCGTCTTTATCCTTGCCAATCTTTTGACCGTCATGGCGGGAATTGAGAGCATCAAGATTGAGGACGCCATTATCAGCAACGGTGATTTCCTTCCACTTGAAAGTGTCTGTCGTGTAGGTCGTGTTCAGAACGCCATTTTCTTCAATGGTAATCGTGTCAGCTGTGAGAACACCCTTGCCAGCGTTTTCAACCTTACCGCCTTGAACCGTAAGGGTGGTTGCCGTGAGAGCACCGGCATTTGTAACCTGACCGCCTGTCACAGTGGCATCGACAACCGTCAGCTCCGCACTCTCAGCGTTGCTGATACTGCCGCTCTTGATGGTCAAATTACCTGTTACAGAACCGGAAAGCGGACCAAAGGAAAGTTTGCCCTGATTGTCGAAGGATGTACCGTCAATCGTTGTCTTAAGCGCCTGGACATTCAGGGTGCCCTTATTCACGACGGTGCCGCCGGTAAAGTTCACCTTGCCGCCGAGGGTAGAGTAGGCACTGTTCCAGTCGTTGCCGTCACGCGTGTATGTCGAGATCTGCAGCGCTGCATCCTTTGCAACGTTGATGGAGCCAGCCGACATCTCAACATTCAGGGAATTGACGACGTTCTTATCCCCCTTAATAGCATTGAGTTCAACGCCGCTCAGAGCGATTGTGTTGCCCGTAACCGTATTATCGGTATTGTTCGAAAGGCCTGTGATGCCGCCATTGTCGAGGGAAAGCGTACCCCCGGAGAGGGTCATCGTGTTATAGATCTTTTTATCGACACTGCCAATCCAAAGACGAGCATTTTTAAGCGTAACATCGCCGCCTGTCATTTCGAAGGAATCGTATCCGCCGAGATTGGTCTGAGCCTTCGGAACATGATTGCCATCCGTTGAGGCATTCAGATCCCAGTTGTCGGTGTCACCAGTGAGGATGACCGTGCCAGACTTGATCGCAACGCCACCAACATTTAGACCAGCGGAATTGCCAGTGATCGTGAGCTTGCCGCCGTCGACAGTGACAGTTGAGGTTTTGGCCGTATAGTCAGCGGCGTCCCCCTCGCCCCACTTGCCTTCAACGGAGGTCGTAACTTCTGTAGTCTGATCAGAGCTGATCGTGACGTGTTCAACCGGGCCGGTCAGTGCAGTGGCACCGACGCTTCCAACGAGGGAGGCCACGGCGAGAGCGATAACGGTCTTCACGGCCTTGCCCTGATAGGAAGAAGCCTTTTCGCTCGTCACGACGACGCCGCGTGTGAGTGACTTGGCAACTTTATAAGTGCGATTCATTTAGGGAGTACTCCAAGAGTTTTCTGGTTGACTCAACGGTTTCGAATGAAGTCGAAGAGTTGTGCACAAGCACTCAGGGCATCCTAAATGTCGAGAAAACATAGGGGGGGGGGTATCCCTATGGTCGCCTTTCTAATAGATTGTTTGCCGGCAAATTTGGAAAACTGATATATGGCGCGAAAACCCTTAATTGAGGTTGTGTCATCAGAACAACACAGAAAATCTGTAAACGATCTATTGTTCCAATAGTAAACGCATGTAAGCATCCTATCTCTTCGAGAGGCCGGCAAAACGAAGAAGGCGGTTTCATAACAATGCTTTCCGCTGACCGTGAGTTTTATTCAGATCGGTTGGACGAAGTCCCCTTTGAGTGAGCCGTAAAACTGCCGCTTTCCTCATGGCGGTGTCAGAATGTGCCTCAACGAGCTCCTCGCCTGCAAAGAAGACGCATTTCTGTTTCTGAGCACTAAAGAGACGAAGGAGCGGAGATTGATGAAAAAGGATTCATGTTATGAAGCTTAAAAACCTTTTTGCCGCGGCGGCCGTCGCGGCCGGACTGTGCTTAACCGGCATGTCTGCAGTTCAGGCTGCACCGAAGATGCCCGAGAGCATTTCGATCACCTATGTGAAATCGCCCTTCAATCTGCAGAACATTGTGATGAAGGAGCGCGGGATGCTCGAAGATGCCTTCAAGGCCGAAGGCGTCAAGATCAACTGGCGCGTCATTAATTCGGATGCCATTCAGGGACAGGCTATGGCATCGGGTGATCTGGACTTCTCCGCGGTCATGAATACGGCCAGCGTGCTGATGGCTGCCGGTGCCGGCAACCCCATCCGCATTGCTTCCGGTGTGGGGCATCCGCAGAAGATCTTTGCCATCATCGGCAAACCCGGTACGGACTATTCCATCAAGGATCTCAAGGGCAAGAAGGTCGTGGGACCTAAGGGCACGGTGCTCCATCAGCTCCTCGTAGCGGCGCTTAAGAAGGAAGGCATGACCATCAAGGACGTGGACTTCATCAGCATGGATCCTGCCAAGGCCATGACGGCGGTGCTCTCCGGTTCGGCTGACGCAGGGCTGGTCGCTGCTGGCCTCATTATTAAGGCAAACGCTGAAGGCGCCAAAACGATTACGACGTGCGAAGGGCTCGTCGAACCCAATCTCGTGATGGCAGTCCGCCAGGCGTTTGTTGACCAGTATCCGGAAGCTTACGAACGCGTGGTTGCAACGAATCGCGCTGCTTTGAAGTGGATTCGCGAACACAAGGCTGAAGCGCTCGCCATGGGAGCAAAAGAGCAGGGCATTTCCATTGAAAATGCGGAGAAGCTCTATGACTGGTCGGGCTTTTATGACGTCCTGACTGAAGCTGACGTCAAGGGGCTTGCCGCTGATCAGCAGTTCCTCATCGACAACGGCATGATGGAAAAGGCGGTGGATGTCCGCTCGCTCATTTTGCCGGGCGCGATGAAATAACCGCCTGATGAAAAAGCGAATACAGCGTTTCTAGGCTGCTTTGCCGCAGTTTTAGGCCTCAGCAATCGGCTGCTTTGACGCGAGTCGGACAGCTGATTGCGGACGAATTGAGTGAATTTCTAAACCGCCTTCAAAGGAAGGTCCGCTCGATTGGCCCAAGAAATGCAATAAAGAAAAAGGCTGAGTTTGGAAAAACTCAGCCTTTTATGGTTTCGTGGCAGGGGTAGTAGGATTCGAACCTACGAATGGTGGATTCAGAATCCACTGCCTTAACCGGACTTGGCGATACCCCAACGAAACTTGGTGCGGTCGATGAGATTTGAACTCATATGGATTGCTCCGCTACCCCCTCAAAGTAGTGCGTCTACCAATTTCGCCACGACCGCGGCCTGATCAAGTTGTTTTCTGCTGATTTATTTTTGAACTGAGGCGTTCATCAGCAGAGGAAAAAGATTTTACCTGGGAATTTGGTTAACGGGGGACTTATTGGCATCACCAGCCATCCCCTGTTCTTGGGATGCGGGCTGTTCAATGGTCGAAAGAACGCCGCCTTCGGGCTGTGCGGAGCGCTTGTTGAAAGCGCCGGACGCGAGGGTCAGGGCGATCGTCGAGCAAAAGAAGACCGTAGCGGCGATGGCCGTAGAACGCGAGAGGAAGTTGGCGCTGCCGGTGGCCCCGAAAACAGAGCCCGAGGCGCCGCTGCCGAACGCGGCGCCGAGGTCGGCGCCCTTGCCGTGCTGCATCAGCACGAGGACGATAACGACCACGGCCGAAATGATCTGCAGAACGAGCGCGATGCTAAGCAGGAAATGCATGGTGAAAGAAACCTTTATGGAAGGTGTGGAAATGGGGTTGATGGGAAAAGGTAATCAGAACGCGTTGGCAATGGCGAGGAAGCTGGAAGCCTTTAGCGCTGCTCCGCCGACCAGTGCGCCGTCGATGTCGGGCTGCGCAAAGAGCTCATGAGCATTTTCAGGCTTGACGCTTCCGCCGTAGAGAATCGGCGTGTATGCGCCGCCCTTTGGAGACACTTCAACGAGCCGAGTGCGGATGAGCGCGTGGACGGACTGAGCGATTTCAGGCGTAGCGGTCTTGCCGGTGCCGATGGCCCAAACGGGTTCATAGGCAACTGCAAGGAGATCCTCAGGACGCACAATGGTGAGGACGGCATTCAGCTGACGAAGAATGACGGAAGGCGTAGCGCCGCTTTCCCGCTCTTCGAGCGTTTCGCCCACGCAGACTACCGGCTTCAAGCCCGCCTTGACCAACGCCAGCGCCTTCATGGCCACGCGGTTATCGGTTTCACCGTAAAGCGTCCGCCGTTCCGAGTGACCGACAATGGCGCAGCTCATGCCGATGTCGTGAAGCATCCCGGCGGAAATTTCGCCGGTAAAGGCGCCCGCGGGATTTTCGTTGACATCTTCGGCGCCGACTTCAAGATGGGTGCCGAGCGCACGCAGCGCAAGCTCTCCCAAATAAACGAAGGGGGCGCAGACGACGGTTCGGCAGGCGGGTTGGGGAGACGAAAGAAATTCGTCCGTCCAACGGGCATTGGCCTCCCGTGAGCCGTTCATCTTCCAATTGGCAATGACGATGCGGTCGCGCATAGTGCTTGTTCTGGTCCTCGATGGCTGCCGCAGAAAATTCTGCGGTGCTAGAGCGTTGTTTCAGTAGGTTGAAGGGGATTTTAGCCGCTTAAACGCTGAAAGGTCCTTAAAGGGTGCTTTCTCAGCTTCCGGAAAGCGGCGAACGCCGGCAGGCGTTTTCCCGCATTTTCCCCTTTGGCAGGGAAGGCGCGGAAAAGCATCCGTACCGGCGCCAAGCGCAGCCGTCGCTCATGCGGGCGCCCTTAGAAGAACACCCGCGGCGACAGATGCCTTACTTGTTTTCGCCTTCTTCGCGCAGAAGCGCTTTCATGGAAAGACGCACGCGGCCCTTTTCATCGGCTTCGATAACCTTGACGCGGACCTTCTGACCTTCCTTGAGGTAGTCAGAAACAGCATTGACGCGTTCGTTGGCAATCTGGCTGATGTGAAGGAGACCGTCCTTGCCCGGGAGGAGCTGAACGATGGCGCCGAAGTCGAGGAGGCGCGTAACCGTGCCTTCGTAGATCTGACCGGCTTCCACTTCCGCGGTGATTTCTTCGATGCGGCGGCGGGCTTCAGCAACGCGGGCCATATCGGGCGAAGAAATTGTGACCATGCCGTCGTCTTCCACGTTGATGGTCGTGCCGGTTTCTTCCGTAAGGGCGCGGATAACGGAACCGCCCTTGCCGATCACGTCACGGATCTTTTCCGGATTGATCTTGAAGGAAACCATGCGCGGAGCAAAGTCAGAGAGCTCCTTGGCGCCGCCGCCGGCCATTTCATGCATGCGGCTGAGGATGTGCTGACGGCCGTCGTGAGCCTGAGCGAGCGCAGCCTGCATGATTTCGGGGGTGATGCCTTCGATCTTGATGTCCATCTGGAGCGCCGTGACGCCGTTTTCAGTGCCGGCCACCTTGAAGTCCATGTCGCCGAGGTGATCTTCGTCGCCGAGGATGTCGGTAAGCACGGCGAAGCGGTTGCCTTCCTTGATGAGGCCCATGGCCACACCGGCAACGTAGTCCTTAAGCGGCACGCCGGCATCGAGCATCGAGAGGCAGCCGCCGCAGACGGAGGCCATCGACGAGGAGCCGTTCGATTCACAGATTTCAGAAACAACGCGAAGCGTGTACTGGAACTCTTCGGGCGAGGGCAGAACAGCCTTCAGGGCGCGCTTAGCGAGACGGCCGTGGCCGATTTCGCGGCGCTTGGGGCTGCCGACGCGGCCCGTTTCGCCGGTTGCGAACGGAGGCATGTTGTAGTGCAGCATGAAGCGGTCGTGCTGTTCTTCGCAAAGACCGTCAATGATCTGTTCATCCTGCTTCGTGCCGAGGGTGGTCGTGACGAGAGCCTGCGTTTCACCGCGGGTGAAGAGCGCGGAGCCGTGGGTGCGCGGGAGCACGCCCTGGCGGATTTCGATCGGGCGAACCGTGCGGGTGTCGCGGCCGTCGATACGGGGTTCGCCGGCGAGAATCTGCGAGCGGACGAGGCGGGCTTCGAGTTCAAAGAGGATGCCGTTCACTTCATTGGCGTCGGGCGCCTCCGTGCCGGCGGCTTCCGCGTCGGCAGCGAGCGTCTGCTCGACGAGGGCATAAACCTCGCGGAGCTTTTCAGTGCGCGGCTGCTTGGAGCGGATGGCATAAGCTTCGTGGAGACCCTTGTCGGCGATTTCGACGATGCGGGCAATGAGCGCCTCGTTCTTCGGGGCGGGCTGCCAATCCCAGGCGGGCTTGCCGGCCTTGGCAACGAGTTCGTTGATCGCATTGATGGCGACCTGCATTTCGCGGTGGCCGAAGACCACGGCGTCGAGCATCGTCTTTTCCGGGAGGATGTCGGCTTCAGACTCAACCATCAGCACGGCGCGCTGGGTGCCGGCAACCACGAGATCAAGGCGCGAAGTCTTGAGCTGTTCGGTCGTGGGATTCACGACGAACTTGTCGTCGATGTAGCCCACGCGGCAGGCGCCGATCGGGCCGCGGAAGGGGATGCCGGAAACGGCGAGGGCGGCGGAAGCGCCGAGCATGGCCGGAATGTCCGGATCAACAGCCGGGTCGGCCGAGAGAACGTGAATGATGACTTGCACTTCATTGAAGAATCCGTCCGGGAAGAGCGGGCGGATCGGACGGTCGATCAGACGGCTCGTCAGCGTTTCCTTTTCCGAGGGCCGGCCTTCGCGCTTGAAGAAGCCCCCGGGGATGCGGCCGGCTGCGTAGGTCTTTTCAATGTAGTCAACGGTAAGCGGGAAGAAGTCCTGACCGGGCTTGGCTTCCTTCTTGCAGACGACCGTCGCGAGAACGACTGTGTCATCCATGCGGCAGATAACGGCACCGGTGGCCTGGCGAGCGATTTCACCGGTTTCGAGCGTCACGTCATGATCGCCGAAACGGAAGCTCTGAGTGGTCTTATTGAACATCGTCATCGGGAATGTTTCCTTCTGAAGAAAGTCCTTTCGCTGACGTCTTCATGTCCGGTCTTCACCGCAGGATTACTGCATATCAGAAAATTCCTGCGGCACGCTGCGGTCTGAGGGTTCTCAAGGTTCCCAAGAGCACTCAAATCGCAACGCGCATTCGAAGGCGATTGGAGATGAAGGGGTATTTCGTCAACGATTGGACAAGGGGTTATAGATGCGACTACGGCCTGTCGAAAATCGGCAGGCCGTGGTCAGGTGAAACTCTTTCTCGCTTACTTGCGGAGGCTGAGCGTATCGATCAGCTTGCGGTAGGCGTTGAGGTCCGTGCGCTTGAGGTAGTCAAGGAGCTTGCGGCGGCGCGAAACCATGCGAAGCAGGCCGCGGCGGCTGTGGTGATCCTTGGCGTGCACCTTGAAGTGCTCGGTAAGGTGGTTGATGCGGGCCGTGAGAAGAGCGACCTGGACTTCAGGAGAGCCGGTATCGCCTTCGGCGCGCTGGAACTTAGCAACGATCTCAGACTTGGTCAGTTCAGACATGGATATTCCTGTCAAAGATGAAAGAACTTGCGGACACGAGCGTTGTGACTCGAGCCGTGAAAGCGGGCATTTTAGACATCGAGCGAGCGACGTGCAAGCGCAACAGTCTTTATTTTTTTATTCGCTCGATATCCAAAACGAAATTAAAGGAGGGTCACCGATCGTCGGACTTGCGGAAACGCTTTTCAAGCGTAGCGACGAAGCGCGAAATCGTGAGCGTGAGCGTGAGGTAGATGATGGCAACGCAGGTCCAAATTTCAAGCGTGCCGTAGGTCTCAGCAATGATGAGCTGCCCGGAGCGCGTGAGTTCTTCAAAGCCGATTACCGAAACGAGGGACGAATCCTTCAGCATGGCAATGAATTCATTGCCGAGCGGCGGAATGATGCGCTTAAAGGCCTGCGGCAGCACGATGTAGCGCATGGTCTGTCCGTAGGTCATGCCGAGAGAAAGACCGGCGCGGAACTGCCCCTGAGAGATGGACTGAATGCCGCCGCGGAAGATTTCGGCAATGTATGCGCCGGAGTTAAGCGAACAGGCGGTAACGGCTGCGATAAACGGGTCAATGCGGTGGCCGATGATATTGGGCAGCGCAAAGTAGATGATGAAGATCTGAATGAGGAGCGGCGTGCCGCGGATGCAGTCGACATAGACCTTGGCGGGAAGACGCAGGAGCGGGGACTTGGAAAGCTGAGCAAGGCTCGCAACGAGACCGATCAGGAGGCCCAGGCCCACGGCAAGGGCCGTAATTTCAAGCGTCAGACCCGCGCCTCGCAGAAGGAGCGGAATGCTGTGGATGATTAGGGAAAAATCAAATTCCATGGCCTTCGTGGTGTATGAATGGGGGTTGATGAATGAGTGCGTTGCTCTATTTCAGCTTCGGGCAGCCAGTGTGAAATGAGCTGCAGGATTCTACACAGATGTAGTATCACGAACGCGGTCGACCGGCTTTCGATCGACCGCGTCGTGCGGAATACGTTAAAGATTCAATGACAAAGCGCAAATACGGGCGCTTTGATCGTTCGAATTATTCCTGGAACCACTTCTTGTAGATCTTGTCGACTTCGCCGGAAGCCTTGAGTTCTGCGTAGGCCTTGTTGAGTTTGTCAAGCAGAGCCGTGTTGCCCTTCTTCACGCAGAAGCCGAACTCTTCAGCATCGGCAATGTAGGGCGGAATCGTGAGCTGCTGGGCAGCCTTGGGCTGATTCTTAAGATAGTAGGCGAGCACGGGGCGGTCGAGCACAACGGCCGAGGCGTTGTGCGAGAGCAGATCCATGAAGGCTTCGCTCGTCGTATTGAAGCTCGAAACCTTGGCGCCCTGAATGTCCTTGGCCTTATCTGCGCCGGTCGTGCCGATCTGGACGGCAAGGCGCTGGTTCTTCAGGTCGTCGAACGTCTTGAACTTTTCTGCGTCCGTGCGATGGATCAGCATCGAGAGACCGGATGTGTAGTAGGGCGTCGTAAAGTCAACGCGCTTCTGGCGTTCCGGCGTGATGGAAACGCCGGCAGCAACCACATCAACATTGCCCGTCATCAAAGCCGGGATCAGTGCGTCAAAGCCCATGTTGAGAATCTGCACGTCAAAGCCGGCTTTCTGACCCACTGCACGGATGAGGTCCATGTCAAAGCCCGTATAGTCCTTCGTCTGCGTGTCGAGGAATTCAAACGGAGCAAAGGTGGGTTCCGTGCCGACGCGAAGCAGGTCGCGGGCCTGAGCCGCGGCGGACCCGATAGCAAGAGTGGCGGCAGCGCATGCGCAGAGGACGATTTTCTTGAACTGCATGATGAATGTCTTCTTTTTTGAGTTGAAGGATTAAGGGCGCTGCGGCGTTCAATGGCGGAAATTTCCGGTATGCGGAGTCCGAGCGTCGTCACTTAAATGTGAGGTTCAATGCTTTGCATCTTAATCAGCTCGAAGAACTTTGAACGCCTTGCAGATCTCTGCGGGGCATAAAAAAACACGCGCATTTGCCGAAACCCTTGTAGCGGGTTGTTTGCGTGAAGATTCGTTGAAAGAATGCGCGTGGCGCGTCGACAGCAATTATCAATATGTCGACAAAAAAAGACTTGAAAAAAGCGCAGGCTTTCACGAAACCTGCGCCTCGATTTGCGGCTTGACTTGCGATTGATTTTTTTATGAGCTGGCTGCTGCGTCGCTCTTTTCTGCGGGTTCAGCCGTTTTGCGCCAGGCAGGCGTTGCCTTGGCTTTCTTTTCTGCAATATCCAGAATGCGTTCGTGTTCAGCGAGCTCTTCGGGCGAAGCTTTAATGACGATGCTGGCATCGAAGGCAGGCATCGGGGGAAGGTTGTCAATGTCTTCGTTGACGAGCGTAAGCGTGTCCTGTCCGCGTGAAAGCGAGAGATAAACCTCAGCGAGCAGCTCCGCGTCGAGCAGAGCGCCGTGGAGCGTACGGTTGGAGTTGTCGATTTCGTAATAACGGCAGAGACTGTCAAGACTTACCGCACGGCCAGGCAAAAGCTTTTTGGCGAGCTTCACCGTATCAATAACCTGACAATAGTCGGAAATCTTTCCGCGGCCGCAGCGGCCAAGCTCCATATCGAGAAAGCCGGTGTCGAATGCTGCGTTGTGAATGACCAGCGTGGAGCCCTTCACAAAATCAATGAACTTATCGGCGATTTCGGCAAATTTCGGCTTGTCCTGCAGGTATTCCGTTGTAATGCCGTGAATGGCGACAGCCTCTTCAGGCACCTCACGTTCCGGATTGACGAAAATCTGCAGGTGATGTTCATCAGTGCTTCGCATCATGCGGCCTTCAATGGCAACGCAGCCGATTTCAATGATGCGGTCGCCGTTTTGGGCGTCCAGGCCCGTCGTTTCCGTATCGAGCGTGATAAGGCGGTTGGGTGAAGCCATGGGAGATCTCCTCCTGAACCAAATGCTGAAGCCGAGTACGAAAAAGCCCGGCACAATTTTTTTTTGCCGGGCTAGCGTGCTGGAGCGGGCGAAGGGAGTCGAACCCTCGTCATCAGCTTGGGAAGCTGAGGTAATAGCCGTTATACGACGCCCGCGTTTTACAGGGTTTTGAAGGAGGTCTGCTCACTCCTGTTCCTGTGAGGGAGGAATTATGCCCCAAAGAGGTCAATTTTGCCAATTGTCAGCATTGCTTCCATTCGGGGCCGATCTGATCTTTGGGCGACAGCAGGGCGAGCGGCGAAAAAAGATCATGACACAAAGCCGTTTATGAAAATAATGACATCTCTGACAGTTTGGGGGCTTCGGCAGATAAAAAATGACAAAGGAGGTCAGTGCGCTATTGCACCAAAAGCGATTCGAAGATGATCTGCAAATTCGACAGCAGTCATCTCGCCTAAGGCAGCGTTGAAGCGGATGTTTTTCAGCCTCAGCATCTCTGTGCGGTCTGGGACGATGGCTCCGGCATGCTCTCGAGGCAAGTTTTTGGTCTTCACACTTGCGAAGAGTGTTTGCAGCCTGGTGCGGGGCAAAGCCCAAGGCACTGGTAAAAGCATTCGATCTCAAAATCTTCGGCAGCGCTTTGCCCTGAGTCTTTGAGAGTCAGCGCGGCGGCGTCCTGCTGCACAGGGGGCCGCGGACAGTTGGCTAATCGGCATGCTGACACGAAAACAGCGCGAGGATTTCGCGCTGTTTGAGATGATTCCGATGAAAAGGACTTGGAAAGGAGAAAGCACTGGCTCCCGCTAATTTGGGTTAAAGCGGCTCACCATCTTTGCGAAGAATTGCAAGATAGTTCTCATAAGCAAATACTCGACTGCGGTGTTTGCCTGTGGTTTCTTGCAAGATGCCGAGTTCAACAAACCTCAAGATCAATTTGGATGCTGTTGGAAATGACAGTTTAAGTTGTTGTGCAGTTGTTTTAATTTCGATTATTGGTTTGTGTTCGAGATATTCCAAGAAATTCAGCAAGCGCTGCTGGGTGGATTTTCTGGTTGTTGCATTGACAACCGTTTGAGAGTCGTTGTCATGCAAGTCACGCAATTTTTGAATGGAGCTGATCGTATCCGTGAGCGCTGCACTGGCGGCAATCAAGAAAAATTTGATCCATGCTTCGTAGTTTCCGTCTTGTCGTACAGCCATCATGTGAGCGTAATAATCTCCTCGATGGAGCTTCAAAAAATAGGAGATGTACAAGAGGGGAGAAGTGAGTATTTTGGCGTGGATGAGATACAGAAGAATCAGTAATCGTCCAATACGTCCATTGCCGTCCAGGAAAGGATGAATCGTTTCGAATTGATAGTGAATCAATGCGGCGTTGATGAATGGATCGAGTCTCGGCGGTTCCTGATGGAAAAACTTTTCCAAATCAGATAAAGCTTGATGCATGTCCTCAAGATTCGGAGGTACATAGCTAGCTGAGGTTAAGGAGCAGCCTGTTGGACCGATCCAATTGTGAGACGATCTAAATTCCCCCGGATTTTTGTCTTGGCCACGGCTATGGGTAAGTAGCACCTGATGCGTTTCGCGCAAGAGTCTCATGCACAGCGGGAGCCCTTTGGGGTTTGAGTCCTTCATTTGCTCAACAGCAAAGAATATAGCCTCAACATTGTCAATCACTTCAGTGACATCACGGTTCGCGTTCCTATCAATCGTTGGATCGAGAATGTCATCAAGGGTGGCCTGTGTCCCTTCAATTTGTGATGAAAAGAGCGCCTCCCTGCGAACGTACATTGCGAGGAATAAGGATAAGTCGGGAATGGAGGACGCTAGACCGTGTAGGAGACCAATGTCAGCGTAAATTTTGCATAGAAGAGCGGTCATCTCCCTGTCGATTACAACCGGAGGTTCAGGAGGAAGAGGCGTAGGTTGGAAAGAAAAGAACGTTTGAGCCCCGGACAGGTTTGGACGCAACCGGCCTGAGCGTGCGGATCGACAAATCATTGCGAAACCTTTAATAAGGGGATTCATTATTAAAGTTTATGCGAGAAATCTTTAATAGTGGAAGAGCTTATTAAAGATTTTGACTTTGCTGACCGTTATGAACCCATCGAGGAGCTTGAAGTAAACCTGCGATTGGCGGCCGGCAGGAGAGAAGAAGCCCAAATCTCACGCGAAATATGCACGTCTTGGGGCAAACAAGACTTTTTGCCGAAGCCCGCTCGAATAGGCTGAAGCTGCGAACGAAACGCAGCGCGAGGCCGCCAGAGACTGGCGCACATTTGCAAATTTCGAATTGACAAAAAACCCCGAACCAGAACTATCCAGATCGGGGGGCTTTTTTGGCTTCTGATGGCCTATCTTATGGCCGTGCAGCACAGCAGCTTTGAAACGTCTGCGGTACAAGAAATCTTGGCGGAAGGAGAGGGATTCGAACCCTCGATACGGAATTTCCGTATGCCGCCTTTCCAGGGCGGTACAATCAACCACTCTGCCATCCTTCCATGATGTGCTCGGCTGTGAGCTGCAGCGCCGTGGTGAAGGCTTTTCTGCAGGTTGGGCAGGTACCCGAAACCGAGAAGCAGGAATATACCAAAGAACGAAAGGTTTGTCACGAGTGACTGAATAAAAAAGACGGCGAAAGTTGAAATTTCCCGTCTTGTGTTTTCGGAGCTGATCAGCATGTCATTGAAGATCTTTGATTATCGCTGTGAAAACCATCACGTGTTTGAGGCATGGCTGCGTTCGGAAGAAGATGCCGGTCCAAGCGCATGTCCGGTCTGCGGCTCATTGGTTCTCTCGAGATTGCCGAGTGCGCCTGTAGTGAGAGCCGCAGAAGCTTCCGCTTCTTCCCAAGCCGCGGCTCCCGCTGCGTCCCTCTCTGAGCTGCTGACGGCACTGCGCCAGGCCGCCATGAAGGCCCGCGATGTCGGCGAGGATTTTCCGGAAACGGTGCGTGCAATGGCGAGGGGAGCTGCTGCCTGCGAATCCGTACGCGGGAAATGCACGCCGCGAGAGGAAGCAGAGCTCCGTGCCGAAGGCATTGATGTGCTGGCGCTTCCAAAAGATTGGTTTGAACCGATGAATTGAGGAGTGAAAGCCTTTTCTTAAGGTCTTTGCAAACGGTTCGAAGCTAAAATCTTGCCTCGCCTCTTCCAGGAAAAGCTTTGCCGGACGAAAGGCTGGAAGTCGGTTCGGTATCCCAAAAAGTCCGTCAATAAATCTTAGAGAGCTGTGCGATGGAACAATTTCCCGCTGCCAAAGAAACCCAACCGCATGGTCCCGCTGATTTGACCGACCAGAGCACCGTCTTTTTGATGCTCGAAGAGCTCGGCATTGCCTACATGCAGCGTGATTGGCTCGAAGCCAATGCGCCGGAGTCGGATGACTGCAAAGATGCGGCCGAGCAGGCTGAAGAGTTTTTCGACGACATCGCGAACCTCTTCCTCGGACAGGGCGGCGATGATCGTGTTGCGCCGAACGGCTGGGCCGGGAGTGCACTGACGAATAATCTTCGAGAAGCGGTTTGTGCCTATGCCGGACATGACGTTTTCGAGAACGCCGATGATGAAACGGTGGTGCGCCGTACGTTGGATGCGTATCTCACATCGCTCAAACTGCTCACTGAGCAGCAGAAGGAACTCGCGCGCAGCGGCACAAAGATGAGTCCGGCTGAATACATCACGCTGATGATCGCCTGGTCCGGCGTATTCTCGGGTTCCCGTAAGGCTTTGGAGCTCTCCGCACCTTATAGACCCACCTTCTGAGTAGAAATTTAGGTCAAATGAACTAGTCATTTATCCTAAATGCTCGATAACCCTTAGATATCAGCGTCTGATCAAATGTTGATGTTGACTTTGTAAAAGTCAGTTTCCCTATGTCGGGTTCTATGGATACACTCGTTAGAAGTTGGAAATCACCGAAGACCTGAGCAAACACAATCAAGCTCTGAGTAAGCAGAGGCACGAACACCCGCAAAGGATGGCTCGACTTAGGTTTTAAGGGACATCAAGATCCAAGGCAATTCCAACGCATCATCAACCCACTTAAGGAAGATCGTCATGGAATCGCTAAACGGGGTGAATGCAATCACCATCGTATTTGCGTCGCTGTGCATCTTTGCCATCGCATACCGTTTCTACGGTTTGTGGGTGGCGCAAAAGGTGCTCAACATCAATGCGGCGCGCGAAACCCCTGCAAACCGCTTTGAGGACGGCAAAGACTACGTCCCCACTAATAAATACGTGCTCTTCGGGCATCACTTTGCCGCCATTGCGGCTGCCGGTCCGCTGCTCGGTCCGGTGCTGGCAGCGCAGTTCGGCTATCTGCCTGGTCTGCTCTGGATCTTGATTGGCTGCGTGCTCGCTGGCGGCGTGCACGACATGGTCGTGCTTTTCTGCTCGGTTCGCCACCGCGGGAAGTCTCTGGCCTACATTGCTTCGCAGGAAATTGACACCACTACCGGCCGCGTTGCTGCGTGGGCTGTGCTGGCCATTTTGCTGCTCACGCTGGCAGGTCTTTCGATTGCTGTCGTCAACGCGATGCACAATTCGCTCTGGTCGACCTACACCGTCTTCTGCACGATTCCTATCGCCATTTTGATGGGGCTTTACATGCAGGTTTGGCGTAAGGGCGACGTGCGCGGCGCGACCATCATGGGCGTCGTACTGCTCTTCCTCTGCATCCTTTCGGGCCCGTGGGTTGCCTCGCACCCCGAGTACTTCGGATGGCTCGACATCGATAAGCCTGAGATGAGCCTCATCATCCCGGCTTACGGTTTCCTCGCTTCGGTTCTGCCGGTGTGGCTCCTGCTGCTGCCGCGCGACTACCTCTCCACCTTCCTGAAGATCGGCACGATCGGCGCGCTGGCCATCGGCATCGCCTTCGTGATGCCCACGTTCCACATGCCGGCCATTACGGAATTCATCCACGGCGGCGGCCCGATCATCGGCGGTCCGGTTATTCCGTTCCTCTTCATCACCATCGCCTGCGGCGCGCTTTCGGGCTTCCATGCCACTATCGGCACGGGCACGACGCCGAAGATGATCAACAATGAAAAGGATGTTCTGTTCGTCGGTTACGGCGCAATGCTGATGGAAGGCTTCGTGGCCGTCATGGCGCTCGTTGCCGCCTGCGTGCTCGTTCCGGCCGACTACTTCGCCATTAACGCTCCGGCAGATAAATTTGCCAAGCTCGGTCTGGACGTTGTTGAACTCCCGACGCTTGAAGCAGAGGTTCAGGAAAACCTGATGCACCGTCCGGGCGGCTCTGTGTCGCTCGCCGTCGGCATGGCTCACATTTTCTCGAAGATCCCGGCTATGGAAAGCCTGATGGCCTATTGGTATCACTTCGCCATCATGTTTGAAGCCGTGTTCATTCTGACTGCAGTGGATGCCGGCACCCGTGTGGGCCGCTTCTTCCTGCAGGAGATGGTGGGCAAGGTTTGGCCGCGCTTCGCCGATAAGGATTGGTGGCCCGGCATCATCATCACCTCTGCTGTCTTTACCGGCGCATGGGGCTACCTCGTCTACTCGGGTGACATCGGTTCGATCTGGCCGCTCTTCGGTATCTGCAATCAGCTGCTTGCCTCTGTGACGCTTCTGATCGGTACGACCGTCATCATCCGTATGAATCATGTCAAGTATGCGTGGACGACTGGTGCGCCCGGCATTCTGATGACTTTCATCACTTTCTGGGCCGGTATTTGGCTGATCATCAATCAGTATCTGCCGTCTGGTCAGTATCTGCTGGCCTTCCTCTCGGCGCTCGTGATGTGCCTCATGCTCTTCGTGATCGTGGGCGTCCTTCGCCGCTGGATGGTGCTTCTCAATATCCACACCACCGTCAAGGATAAATACGGCGTGGAAGTGAAGACCATCGTCGAGGAATAACCATCGGCAAGGATTGCTGGAGCCGCACGGTCGTCATTAAAAACCGTCGGCTCCGACGATCCCGAGTCTCTTTAAGCACTCGTGCGGTTTGCGCTGCCGAGTGCTTTTCTTATGTTGGAATGATCCGCAGCGGAGACGATGCCCGCTGCGATGTTTGCTGCAATGCTCGCCGCGATGCCCGCCTATAATCCGGCCTTCAGAGCTGCCCTTAGCGGCAGAAAGCGTTCAGTTTTTTTGAGGAGGCCTACGGGAGCATCATGTCCAGCAATCAATACGAAACACTCCTCAAGGATATTTATGAACGGGGAGCGCATAAATCGGACCGTACCGGTACGGGCACGCGCTCGCTCTTTGGCTGCCAGATGCGCTTTCCGCTGGCTGACGGCTTTCCGCTCGTGACCACCAAGAAGCTCCATCTGCGTTCGATTATTTACGAACTGCTCTGGTTCCTCTCGGGTTCAACGAACATTAAGTACCTCCATGACCACAAGGTGACGATTTGGGACGAGTGGGCCGACGAAAACGGCGAACTCGGGCCGGTCTACGGCCGGCAGTGGCGTGCTTGGCCTACTTCGGACGGCCGCACGATTGACCAGATCTCAGAGGTGCTCGAGCGCATCAAGAAGAACCCCGATTCTAGGCGTCTGTTGGTAACGGCCTGGAATCCGGCTGAAGTGGACAAGATGGCGCTGCCGCCTTGTCACTGCCTCTTTCAGTTTTATGTCGCTGACGGGCGGCTTTCCTGCCAGCTTTATCAGCGCAGCTGCGACATGTTTCTCGGCGTGCCGTTCAATATTGCAAGCTATGCGCTTTTAACGCATATGGTCGCGCAGCAGTGTGATCTCGAACCGGGTGATTTCGTCTGGACGGGCGGCGACTGCCATATTTACGACAATCACCTTGAGCAGACGGCGCTGCAGCTCTCCCGCGAACCGCGTCCCTATCCGAAGCTCGTGATCAAGCGTCGTCCGGCGTCTCTTTTTGAATATGAGTATGAGGACTTTGAATTCGAGGGCTACGATCCATGGCCGGGCATCAAGGCGCCGGTAGCTGTTTAAATCCGATCAACCCTTAAGTTTCTCGCGGAACCTTTAACCATGATTGAACTTATTGCCGCCGCTGCGCGCACCGGCGTCATCGGCGCCGACAACAAGCTGCTCTGGCACATCCCAGAGGATTTTGCTTTTTTCAAAAAGACAACGATGGGTTCGCCCGTGGTGATGGGAAGCCGTACTTGGGCTTCAATCGGACGGGCGCTCCCTGGGCGGCTCAACGTGATTGTGTCGCGACGCCTGCAGCCTGCGGACATCTCGGCGAAGAACGTCGTGGTCGTGAAGTCGCTCAATGAAGCACTCTCGCTCGCTCAGGCGCGCTCTCGTACAGGGCGTGTTTTTGTAATCGGCGGCGGTGAAATCTACCGCCGGACGATTGCCATTGCCGATCGAGTGTGGCTCACCAAGATCGATCACGACTTTGAGGGGGATACCTATTTCCCGACCATTCCTCGCGGACGATTCAGAGGGGAATGTTTCCGTACGCTCTTGCCCTCTGCGAAGCGTCCTTGGCGGGTGGATTTTGAGTGCTGGACGAAACGTTCAGGCGCTTAACGCCTTCTCAAAAAAGATGTCCACAGCGAGCCCGGCAGTGCAAATGCGTTTCCGGGCTTTTTGCTGAGTCATTGTGACCGGCCGCCGTTGCCGGCGGCGCACGGCTCTTCGACCCGCATAAGTCTTCGATGCTCAAACTTTTCCACAGGGGCAATGGGTTTTTTGTCCACAGATTCTGTGCATAAGTTAAGAACGTTCGGGGGAGAAGATTCGCCTTCCCCTCAAAATCAGATGCTTAAGGAGATGCTTAAAAATTAAGCATCTGTAAATTACTCATCTATTTGATATAAAAAGGTTTATTGGCGAATTCAAAATCAACAGACAACAAAAAAGAGCCGTTGAATTTCTTCAACCGCTCCTAACTTATCCGCCTCAAAAACGAATGGTGCGCCAGGCAGGATTCGAACCCACGACCCTCTGGTTCGTAGCCAGATACTCTATCCAACTGAGCTACTGGCGCACAAATTTCGCAGAAGGAGAACTATACATACTCGTAAGTGAAAAAGCAAGAGTTGCGAGAAAATATTCCCTGATCGAATGCAGGTATACCGCCGCAAACGAAGCGGCTGCTGCTGAGGAAACGAAAATGCCCGGGCAGTCTGAACTGTCCGGGCATTTTGAAGGAAGATTCACGTTTGGGCGGAAGCGATCACAGATCAATCCGCACGGCGCTGAATCTCGCTTACGAACCAATGACGGCCGTCATCATCCACTTCTTCCTGCTTAAGAAGACCGTGACCGGTCTGTCGGCAGAAATCGGAAAGGTCAGGCGTGCTGTGCGGATCGGTACTCCAAACCGCCAGCACAGCCCCAGGCGTCATCTTTGCAAGAGCCTTTTTGGCACGGAGAACAGGCATCGGGCACGAAAGGCCGGGAAGCCGCAGTGTCTCCACGCTTTGAGGTTCGTTGTGCACGTTCGTCATCAGAGCTTTCCTTCGATCCAGGCGCGGGCTGCTTCGAGCGCTTCCGGGAGCTTCTTGACGTCAGAACCGCCGGCCATGGCGAGGTCAGGCTTGCCGCCGCCCTTGCCGCCGAGGAGACCGGCTACGAAGCCGGCAAGCTCGCCGGCCTTCACGCGGCCAGTGAGATCCTTGGTAACGCCGGCGGCGAGCTGGACGCGGTCTTCACCGGTGACAGAGGCGAGAACGGCTACGGCGCTGCCGAGCTTGTCCTTGACTTTGTCCATCGTTTCGCGAAGCGCTTTGGCGTCTGCGCCGTCAAGACGAGCCAGCAGAACTTTCACGCCCTTGACGTCGCGGGCCTCAGCGATGAGCGCATCACCGGCCTTGGCGGCCATCTGGCTCTTGAGCTGATCAATGCCCTTTTCGAGCGTGCGGATCGTCGCGATAGCATCGGCAGCCTTGACGGGGACTTCGCTCACCGGGGCCTTGAATTCGCGGGCAGCTGCAGCAAGGAGGCTCTCCGTGTTCTGCACCCAGCTGAGTGCATTCATGCCGGTGACGGCCTCAATGCGGCGCACGCCGGCGGCGATGCCCGACTCAGACACGACTTTGAAGAACCCGATGTCGCCAGTGACCTTGACATGCGTGCCGCCGCAGAATTCGGTGGACTTGCCGATGTCGAGCACACGGACGACCTCGCCGTAGCGTTCGCCAAAGAGCATCACTGCACCAGTCTTTTTGGCTTCTTCAATCGGAAGCACGCGCGTCTGAACCGGTGTGTTCTTGAGGATCTGCGCATTGACGATGCGTTCGACCTCGGCGATCTGTTCGGCTGTCACGGGTTTGCCGTAAGAGAAGTCAAACCGCGTGGATTCGGGCGTCACCAGCGAACCCTTCTGGGCAACTTTGTCGCCAAGCACCGTGCGCAGTGCAAAGTGCATGAGGTGCGTCACGGAGTGGTTGCGGGCAGTGGCTTCGCGGCGGGCTTCGTCGACCGCCAGGTCGAACTTGTCGCCCACGGCGACATGACCTTCAGCAACGTGGCACTGCAGGCCCGTCACGGCGGCCTTCACGCGGAAGGTGTCGAGCACCTTCAGAATGGCCGTGGCGTTCTTGGCTTCGCCCTGATCACCCACCTGACCGCCCGATTCCGCATAGAACGGCGTGCGGTTGAAGACCGCCACGCATTCGCTGCCGGCTTCAACCCGGTCAACCGGTTCGCCGTTGGCGTAGAGCGCCACGACTTCAGCGTCTTTTTCGGTGAGGGTTTCGTAGCCCGTGAAGACCGTGTCAGCGCCGGTGTAATCCAGACCCTGAGCCATCTTGAACTTGGCCGAAGCTCGCGCGGCGGCGCGCTGACGTTCCATCGCGGCGTCAAATTCAGCCGTGTTGACCGAAATGCCGCGTTCACGGCAGACGTCGGCCGTCAGGTCAGCCGGGAAGCCATAGGTGTCGTGGAGCTTAAAGACCACATCGCCCGGCAGGACGCCCGTTTTGTTTTCGGCAATAGCGGCATCGAGAATATCCATGCCCTTGCTGAGCGTCTGCAGGAAGCGGCGTTCTTCGGCCTCAATCACCTTTTCGATCTCATGATTCATGAGTTCGGGATAGGCTTCGCCCATTTCCTTGCGGACGGCGTCGACGAGCTTATAGAAGAAGGGGCCGCGGGCGCCGAGCTTGTAGCCGTGGCGCAGGGCGCGGCGGCAGATGCGGCGCAGCACGTAGGCGCGGCCTTCGTTGCCCGGAACCACGCCGTCAGCGACGCAGAAGGCGCAGGCGCGGATGTGGTCGGCGATAACCTTGAGGGACGGCGAATTGATGTCGGCAGGAACCGTCGACACGCTTTCGACCGCGGCCTTGGCGGCAGCGAGCAGGTTCTTAAAGAGGTCAATGTCGTAGTTGCTGTGGACGCCCTGAAGCACCGTAGCAATACGTTCCAGACCCATGCCCGTGTCGATAGAGGGGCGCGGCAGCTTATGCATTTCGCCCTTTTCGTCACGATAGAACTGCATGAAGACGAGGTTCCAAATCTCCATGTAGCGGTCGCCGTCTTCCTCGGGGCTCCCCGGAGGGCCGCCCTGGACGGAAGGACCGTGGTCATAGAAGATTTCCGAGCACGGACCGCAGGGGCCCGTATCGCCCATCATCCAGAAGTTGTCTGACATGTAGCGGGCGCCCTTGTTGTCGCCGATGCGCACGATGCGGTCGGCGGGGATGCCCACTTCCTTATGCCAGATGTCATAGGCTTCCTGGTCTTCGGCGTAGACCGTCACCCAGAGCTTTTCCGGCGGCAGGTGGAAGTGTTCGGTGAGGAGCTCCCAGGCGAAATGAATGGCATCCTTCTTGAAATAGTCGCCGAACGAGAAGTTCCCGAGCATTTCGAAGAAGGTGTGATGACGGGCGGTGTAGCCGACGTTGTCGAGGTCATTGTGCTTGCCGCCGGCGCGGATGCACTTCTGCGACGTTGTGGCGCGCTTGTAGGGGCGATGATCGAATCCGAGGTAGACGTCCTTGAACTGATTCATGCCGGCATTGGTAAAGAGAAGCGTCGGGTCGTTGCCGGGAACGACGGGGCTGGACGCCACAATGGTGTGACCTTTGCTTTCGTAGAACTTTAGAAAGGTCCGTCGAATGTCTGCGACTTTCATTGGAAATCGGTTTTAGTTGATCTGCTGCGTCGGTGCGTGTACCAAAGGGTCTGCTCTGCCGCCGGCGCGGATAAATGGAGAGATGCGTCATCCGCCGCTCTCCGGCAGGGATGATGGATCCGAAACTAATAATTTTAGACCTATTGGCCCGACAGAATCTTTCTCCGGACGGGTCTGTGCGTAAAAGATTGGGCGTTCGGCTTGATGCCGAACGCCCAATGATTCATATCAGATGTTTTTCAAACGGTCTGTCAGGCAATGCGGGAATAGCCGCCGGCGCGATTGGATTCGCGCAGATAGCGGTCAAACTGCATGGCGACGGCACGAACGAAGATCTTGCCCTTGGGGAGCACCACCAGACGGTCGGGGTAAAGCTCAACGAGATCGTGATGAACGTAGGGCTTCATCTTTCCAAGCTCGTAGGCGAAAACTTCGTCGAAACGGATGCCGAATTTGTCTTCCACATCCTTTTTCTTCAGCTCGAAGTTGCACATGATCTTCATGATCACATAACGGCGCAGCTCATCGTCTTCGCTGAGGTGATAGCCGCGGTTCGTGGCGAGCCGTCCTTCTTTAATGGCGGCAGCCCAATCATCGAGTTCGCGGGGATTGCAGGCATAGGCGCTGCCGATCTTCGAGATGGAGGAGACGCCCAAAGCGACCATGTCGCATTCTGCTTTGGTCGAGTAGCCTTGGAAATTGCGCTGCAGCGTGCCTTCGATCTGCGCACGCGAGAGCTCATCGTCGATCTTGGCGAAGTGATCCATGCCGATGTAGCGGTAGCCGTTGGCGGTGAGGCGCTTGATGGCATCAAACATGATGTGCACCTTCGTCACTGTATCGGGCAGATCGGCGGGCAGAATTCGGCGCTGGGGCTTGAAGTGGTTGGGCAGATGCGCGTAGTGGTAGAGCGCAATGCGGTCGGGCGAGAGTTCAAGCACCTGGTCGATCGTCTGCGAAAAGGTTTCGCGGGTCTGCTTCGGCAGACCGTAGATCAGATCCATGTTGATGGAGTGGAACCCCTCGGCGCGGGCTGCATCCATCGTTTCCTTTGTCATTTCAAAGGGCTGAATGCGGTTGACCGCCTTCTGCACATCGGGATTGAAGTCCTGGACGCCGAGCGACATGCGGTTCAAACCAATTTCACGGAGCTTTTTCACCTTCGAGGGACCGCAGGTACGCGGATCGACCTCAATGGAGAATTCGCCGCCCGTTTTAGCGAGCGGGAAGCGCTTCGTGAGCGTGTCCATCATGAGTTCGAGTTCATCCTCGGTGAGAAACGTCGGGGTGCCGCCGCCGAAGTGCAGCTGTTCGAGCTCCTGCGACCCCGTCAGGTGCGCCTTCACCAGATCGGCTTCCTGACCGATTAAATCGATGTATGCCGTACTGCGGCTATGGTCGCGCGTCACAATCTTGTTGCAGCCGCAGTAAAAGCACACATCGTGGCAGAACGGCACATGCACATAAAGTGAAAGCGGAGCCGGTTCCTTGGCCGTGCCGCGGTCCGCTAAAGCGCGGGCATAGTCTTCGGCAGTGAATTCGGCATTGAACCGGTCTGCTGTCGGATACGAGGTGTAGCGCGGAGCAGGCACGTCGAACTTCTTGAGGAGATCCATGTCAGGCAGCTCGACGCCGCTGGTTTCCGAATTCGTCATTTTGTGGGGGCCTATGTTTAATTATGACTTGGGTTAAACTTCCTGCTATTATTTTGGAAGCTTGAGTGTCTTTCTTGATGATTATCAACGTGAGGATCAAGGTCGATTGGATCGAATGGATTTCCCTGTGAATTCATCTTGAAGAGAGCCAACGCCTTGATTCTAGGCAGTCAAGATTATTCATAAATTAGCTTTTCGAAGCTCCGCTCCCTGTGTGTGGATTGTCGCCGATAAAGCGCTGCCGTCAGACGATGCGTCTGCGGTGAGGCTTTTGAGCCTGCGGCTGCTGCATTCTCGTCCTCTGCTTCGGAACAATGAACAGCTTCCGGCCCATGACCCCTCAGGACCGGACGACACACCAAGATGAGGAAGAAGTGGTGGCACTTAATAATCCGGCAATGCTCCTGCGGTCAACGTGCTCGAACTGCAATCTGCGTGAATCCTGCCTCCCGACGGGACTGACCCTGAAGGAGATCGAGCGGCTTGAAGAACTGGTGACGGGCAATCGCCGGCGCATCAAGCGCGGAGAGTCGCTCTTTCGTGCCGGCAACCGCTTTGACACGCTCTACGCCGTCCGTCTTGGATTTTTGAAGAGCACGGTGATGAGCAGCGACGGCCGCGAGCAGGTGACCAACTTCTTTATGGCCGGTGAGATGATCGGCTTTGACGGCATCTCGAGCGGCGTTCATTCTTGTGACGTCACTGCGCTTGAAGATACGGAAGTCTGCGTCATCAATTACGACAAGTTTGAAGAAGCTGCGACCTCCATGCGCTCCATGGGTGCTCATGTGCTTAAGATGCTCTCGCGCGAAATCGTGCGTCAGCACGGCGTGATGCTGCTTTTGGGCTCGATGCACGCTGAAGAGCGTTTGGCGGCGTTCCTGCTTTCGCTGTCCCAGCGCTTTGAGCAGCGCGGCTACTCGCGCAGTGAATTTGTGCTTCGCATGACGCGAGCAGAAATCGGCTCCTATTTGGGCCTGAAGCTCGAGACCGTGAGCCGCGTTTTGTCGCGCTTCTCGCACGACGGGCTCATTGAGGTCAACCAAAAGCACGTCCGTATTTTTGACGCGGAAGGCCTGCGGGCCATCGTTTCAGGGGTGCCGCTTTCAGACCAGCACTAAGCCGCGAAACGTCTGAGAGCACGTGTTTCTAAAGGAGATGTTCGATTTTTTCGGATGTCTCCTTTTCTTTGAGCCGGCCGCAGATAAAAAAAGGCCGCAGCCCTGAACGGGTGCGGCCTGAGACAGGAGGAAAGAGAGAGTTAAAGATTTGCGTTCGGGGCTCGCATTAAGCTGCGGGCTTGCCGAACGTATGCTTCATATCGCCCACGAAGAGAATCACGTATATCAGGAGCGCAACAGCGAAGCCGAGCAAGCAGCACTGAGCCATGGACATGAACTTCATGGACGGGATGAGATACCAGCCACCCGCATCGGAATACATCTGGATGATGGATTCCTGCAGCGGAGAGAGCACGGTTCCGAGGGGGACATCGGAATTGTCATAGCCGCAGTCGCCGGTCGGCAGGAACCAGTCCGGAGCCCACTTTTCAAGCGGCAGACCGAACGGATAGTGCGGTTCGAGCGAGCAGCCCTGCATGCCAAAGAGGGCATCAAGGTCTTCAGAGTGAATGGCGTGGTGAATCGAGGAAAGCTTCACCGAGCACATGATGCCGTAAATGCAGCCGTAAACGCCACACACATAGGCGATGATGCGCATGATGAGAGCCTTCGGCCAGGCGAGCGTGAAGAGGCAGCCGAACGTCATGCACAAGAACGCAAAGCGGATGTACACGCACTGTTCGCACGGCTTCATGTAGAGCCACACCTGAAACACGTTGTGGGCGATCAGCACGAGGCCAGCACTCAGGATGGCGATCACGAGCCAAGGCCAACGCGTCTGGGAGAACAGACCGATGCGGTCAAGAAGCGTATTCATTTCTCAGATCCTGAGGGATTACTTCTTGGAAAGTTCTGTGATGAGGTCGACGAGACCCTGAACGGAGCGGATGGACTTCGTCATGATGAGGTACTTGCCGTTGACGACATAGGCCGGAATGCCCTGAATCTTGGCGACGTCGTAGCTGGGCTTCCAGCTGTCAGCGAGCTGCTGAACTTCAGGCGTCTTGCGGGCGGCTTCGAATTCTTCAGCCGTGGCGCCGATCGCATCAAGACCGGTCTTGAGGAAGGCCGCTTCGCCGGAGGCCCAGCGTTCGCCCTGACGGTGGTAAGCCTTGTAGATCGCATCCTTGGCTTTCTTGAAGATCGACTTGGGATCTTCCCAGTCGGTGATGCCGGCAGCCTTGTCGCGCAGCTGGCACCAGGCGAAGAGTTCAGAACCGGCACGGCCGTACTTGCCCTTCGTTTCGATGTGCACCATGTCGAACTTAAGGCCGGTGGCCTTTTCGGCAAGCGGAACCATCTTCGGGTCAACGCCCACGTCGAACTTGAAGCAGAACGGGCAGTCGTAGGACCAAACCTTCACGAGCTTGCCTTCACCGCCGGGAAGGGGCTTTTCAAGGGTGATGTAGTCCGCGTCCTTGCCTTCCGTAAAGGCGAAGGCGGCAGGAGCGGCGGCGGCAGTCGCAAACAGAACGGCAGAAGCGATGAAAGTGCGGCGAAGCATGGTGATGTGTCCTATTCCTTTGTGTACAAAGTTCTGTACGGTTCGAATTCAGTGTGTCGATTCAAGACCCGTGCGTTTCCGAGTGAAAGGTTCGCGGGCCGACCGGCGCAAAAGCATCACAGAGCGACTCTTTAAAGGAGTACAGAGCGACGCTTAAGAACTAAGCGAGAAGGAGTATAAGAACGCCGCAGCTACTTTGGGTAGTGCTAAGTGTACGAAATACCTGAAATTGCGGGAATCTCCCCGCATCATCATATAGATTGAAAAAAGGGATTTGCGAATTGTGAAACTGCCTGTGCGTCAAGGGCGCCGAGGGTGAATGACGACGCGCGGGGGCGGCAGCCGGAGAGTTTTGGGGTGTTTGCAGGAATGGCCCGCAATGACGTCGGAGCCAGTATTCACTAATGCGCAGACAAAAAAAGCCTCGCAGGCGTTTTCCCGTCGCCCGCGAGGCTCAACCCTCAATTTTCTCAACCTAAAGTCAGGAGAAATTACAGTGGAAATCTGTTCTCTCACCAGAATTCCGCTGTGAGAAAACTATATCTAGAAAACACCTCTGCAGGCTTTACAGAATGTTCAAGGGGTGCAACAAAAGGTGACGCAAGTTTCGACATGCTGATGACAGCGGCAAATAAAGGCCGGCGCCTCTTTGCTGCCAAAGACTGCAGCGCTGCCGGCAGGTGCCGAGTTACCGGCTTCCAAAGGCCTTTGAACAGCAAAAAAACCTCGCAGGCGTTTTCCCGTCGCCCGCGAGGTTCAACCCTCAATTTTCTCAACCTAAAGTCAGGAGAAATACGATGAAATCGTCTCTCTCGTCGCTTTCATCGTGAGAAAACTATAACCCGATAAGCCTGTCATAGGGATTTCTAATTGGTGAAGGCTGCAACAAATCATGAATGGTCTGCGGCACTGGGCCTTTTAGGCAGTTCATTCGAATTGCATTAAAGATAGTGCCTTAACAATAGGGTCTTTCGTTGGCGCGTCGATAGGTTTCAAGCGGCTCCACAGCAAGAGAAGCAATTTCACTGGCCGTGAGACCCGCAACACGTTCCTTGCCTGCGTAACCGTGCAGCATGACGGCGCCGAGCACCGATTCCACTGTGTCGTAGCGCTGCCCGAGGAAGCTTGCAATCATGCCCGAAAGCACGTCGCCGCTGCCCGCAGTGGCGAGCGAAGCCGTAGCGTAGGGACTGAGCCAGGTGCGAGAGCTTCGCATGGCAATCAGCGTGCCCGGTCCTTTCAGAACGGTGATGGCGCCAGTCTGCAGGGCAATATCACGAACGGCATTGACGCGGTCGCTCTGAATGATCTGAGGCGTCACTTTCAGCAGTCGGGCGCCTTCAGCTTCATGCGGCGTAAGGACGGTAGCGACCGTGCGGTGGAGCAGTGTAGTAAGGAGCGCTTTGTCCCCGGCAATGAGGTTGAGGGCATCGGCATCAAGTACGAGCGGGATATTCGAGGCCAGAGCGGCTTCAAGCCGAGCCTTGGCAGCGGCGCTCTGTCCGAGTCCCGGACCAATAACGGCAGCGGTGAAGCGGCTGAAGTCAAGCGGGGTGCTCGAGAACATCAGTTCCGGCGCGACCGGGTCCACCATCATGGCGTTGGGCGTAAGCAGCTCAACCGTTACGGTTCCTGCCCCCATGCGCAGCGCCGCACGGGCTGAAAGGAGCGCCGCGCCGATGTGGCCTTCCGCACCGCCCACGACGGCAACGTGCCCGAAGGTGCCTTTGTGGGAGAACTTCGGACGCGGCTGGCAAATGTGGTCAAAGTCGGAATACTCGATGAGGCCGAGACGCGTGAGCGGAACGGAAACGTCGAGTTCGCTCACAACCACTGCACCGGCCGCGTCGACGCCTTCATTCATATAGAGTCCGGATTTGGCCGAGAGGAATGTAACGGTGGCATCAGCGGTTACGCCGGGCATCGTGCCGACCCAGTGACCGGTTTCGCTGTGAAGTCCAGAGGGCACATCCAGAGCCAGTCTGAAGCATTGGCGTTCGTTAAACCAGAGTATGGCGTCCAGATAGTCGCCGGTGATCGGGCGTTTGAGACCTGTGCCGAAGAGTCCGTCCACAACGGCATCGGCCTTTTCTGTCATGTATGGGTCGGAGATCACGGTGCCGCCGAGGGCAATCCAGTCAGCAAGCATTTCGCGGGCGAGCTCAGTCTTGGGTTCTCCGCCCGGCATGACGAGCTGCACCGTGTGGCCGAGGCGCTTGAGCTCACAGGCGCAGACAATGGCGTCGCCGCCGTTGTTGCCTGGGCCGGCAAGCACTGTGACGTGCGGACACGGCAGACGTTCGTCGAGCCACTTTGCGGCGAAGGTGCCCGCCCGGCGCATCAAAGTGTCCAGGCCCATGCGCACGGCGCAGCGGGCTTCGAGTTCACGCGACTCTTCAAGGTTCATGATGGTTCGACTCATCTTGGGTCCTTTCGATGTATGAGAGCCGATTTCGCTGGTATGTAGCGCAGATGCTGTGCGCAGCTCTCAATTTTTCAACAGTGCCGTCATTCTAAAGGCGGATCAATCAGACGGATCAAGGCGCACCGAAAAGCGCCCGTGAAGGCACAATATCAACATCATATTTTTTGTCCGTTCGCACGAACACCCGAGTTCCATCATGAGCCGCATTCCGCTTATTCAATTGCCTGCGCCCCGCGCAGAGCGCCCCAATGATCCGCTTGAAGAGAAGACTTTCAAAGAGGAGGTGCTTTTCAGCAGCAGTTTCGTAAAGATGGTGAGAGACGATATCAAGTTGCCTGACGGGGGACTTTCCAAGCGTCTTTACCTGACTCATGGCGGAGCCTGCGCCATGGTTGCGCTCGGCGACGACGGCACCATTCTGCTCGAACGCCAGTGGCGTCATCCGCTCAAGCGCAGCTTCTGGGAACTGCCCGCGGGCAAGATAGACCCTAATGAAGAAGAAATCGCCTGCGCTAAGCGTGAGTTGATTGAGGAGTGCGGCGTTCAAGCGCAGGAATGGACCAAACTCGGCGTTATCAACAATGCGATCGGCTACAGCAATGAGCACATCGCCATCTATCTGGCCAGAGGTCTCACTGAAGTTGAGCAAAAGCTCGACGAAGGCGAGTTCCTGGAGGTCTACCGCGTGCCGTTTGGCGAGGCTTGGGAGATGGCGGTTGACGGACGCATTACGGATGTGAAAACCATTTCGGGCATTTTTTGGCTCAAAGCCTGGTTTGAGCGAAAGGGACTTGAACCCTAAAAGACGTTCGGCCGTTCTTTTCTGCCCAAGCATTCTGGCCGTCGGCAGTGTTTGCCGGCGGCGCAGAAAGCGCGAGGCCGATGAAGTGTGTTCACACCGCCGAGAGGTGCTTCATGCGGCTAAGCAGCATTCGCAGTGCAAACAGCATGAGCGCAGAGACTAAAACGCAGATGAGCGCCATCGCCATTGCAACCGAGGCCGAGCCTTGCTCGAATTCGTTGACAATAAAGGTTGAAATCACCAGAACATCGGGCGGCGAAATGAGGCTTGCCGCAACCAGTTCGCGCAGCACGATGATGAAAATCATGATGAAGCCCTGTACGATGCCGACGGCAATGAGGGGCAGCGTGATGCGCGTTAAGACGAAGAAGGGTGATCCGCCGCAGACGCTGCCGGCTTCCCTGAGTGACGGGCTCACCTGCATCCAGGCAGACGTGGTGTACTGGATGGCGTAGGGCAGAAAGAGTATGACGTATACCAGCACCATAAAGCCCATGGTGTTGTAGAGCGGTATCCAGGTGTAGATCTGGTTCCAAAAGAGCATCAGACCGATTGCCATGACAATGCTCGGGAGCATTTCAGGGAGCAGTCCGATGCCTTCCAGAAGGCGTCCCATCCGTCCTGAATGACGGATGAGCCAGACGATGACAGTGCCGAGAAAGCTCGCAATGAGGCCGACTGAAAGCGCAAGCATCAAGGAGGTGACGAAGGCGTCGAGCCCCTTTGCGTTTTCGGTAAAGAGCTCAACGTAGTGCATCAGCGTAAAGTTGCCCAGTGCCAGCCCATATCCTCGAATCTTAATGAGCGAGGTGGCGATTACGGAAAACCATGGCACACCGACGGCAAGGACGAGCACGATGCCAATGTATAAAGCGGCAGCGCGGCGCGGCCAGCCGGAGAGTTTCCAGAAGGCCGGACGTGCGCCCTTGGCGCCGACCAGCCGAAAAGAGCGGTTGGCAGTGATCCAGCTCTGAAGCATCCACATCGCCATGCAGATCGTAATGAGAATGAGCGAGAGGGTTGCTGCAGCTCCGAAATTGACCGGAGCAGTTGTGGCATAGGCATGGATCTTCGTGGTGAAAACGTCAAAGCCGATGCGGCGGCCCAATGTCGACGGCGTGCCGTACTCTGCAAGCGTCTTAACAAAGACGAGGAGCATCGCAATTGCATAATTGCCGGTCACAAGCGGCAAAAGGACTTGCTTTAAGCGTTTGCTGAAACCCGCGCCGGAGACCGCCGCGGCTTCCTCAAGATTGCCGGGCACACGGATCAGCGCATTCTTCATGATCGTTGTCATGAAGGGAAGCGCGTGCAGACTCATGACGAAAACGAGCCCGCCCAAACTGAAAAATGCCGGCGTAACCGCGCCTGCAGGCGGCAGAAGCTGTTCGAGCAGTCCGCGCTTTTGCATGAAAAGAATCCAGCCCATCGCGCCGATGTAGGGCGGCGTCATGAAGGGGATCAAAAGAGCGACATCGAGCCAATGACTTTGACCCCAGGATGTGCGGGAAAGAAGCAGGGCCAGAGGGGTGGCCATCACCGTTGTGAGCACAACGACCAAGCCGGCAAGCACGATCGAATTGACGACCGTTTCGACGTTCTCGGATGCCAGCGCCGCATCCAGTGCATGCTGCACAAGCAGGGATTCATTCTCGCTGCCGGTGAAGGACGTGATGAAAATGCTTCCCAGAGGACAGACGATAAAAATGACGAGTGCGGCAAGCGCAACAATAGCGGAGAGCCGGACGCCGGCAGATGCGCTCGGATGCATGCGTACCTCGATAATTTGAAAGATGCCTCAGCCGCTGGGATGCCCCGGCGGCTGAAATTTGCTGGTTTCGCGGGTGAGGTTTAACGATTGCCTTTGGTCATCTGCAGGAGTTTGGCTGCTGCATCATCAGACTGCTGCATCATCGTGTTCCAGTCGAGATTGCTGAAAGTACGGATGTCATCGAGCCCTAGACGGCCGCTTGCCTTGACGTCCGTACGCCCCGGCAGAAGGAAGGCCTGAGCCACCAGTTTTTGCGCATCGTCTGAGAGCAGGTAATCAATGAAGGCGCGTGCCCCTGCTTCGTTCTTCGTCGACTTCAGAATCATCGCCGGGCGCGGGTTAACAACGGTCCCGGAGGCCGGGTAATAAATGCCGATGGGTTCGCCCTTTTTAATCTGCGAGTAGGCGTTGTAGTCAACGCCGGCAACCAGAATGGCTTTGGCTCCCGTCAGGACGGATTCAAGCGCTGCCTTATTGGCGCCCGCGACAGCCAGTCCGTTTTTCGCCATGCCTTCCCAGGTAGCCCAATCGCCCTTCGTGGCATATAGATAGCCAGCGAGGAAGTCTTTGCATGAGCCGGATTTTTCCGGATCGGGAATGGCTATTTGGCCTTTGAACTTGGGATCGGCCAACTCCTTCCAGTCGGCATTGAGATTCGGAATAAGCGTCTTATTCCAGATGACGCCCATTGCGGAGGCTGAAGTGCCAAAGAGCGTGCGGTCCGCGTCAATGAAGTCGGCGCGCAGCTTTTCAGCATTTTTGGCGTTCGGGTACGAAGCGAGAATGCCGGATTGCTTGACGGCAAGGCCGTCAGACCAAGAGGCGAGCACGACGACGTCGGCAACGGGATTGCTTTTTTCTGCTTCCAGTCGAGCGAGAATCTTGCCCGTGGTGCCTTCAAAAAGCTTTACCTTGATGCCGGTCTGTTTTTCAAATTGAGCAACATACTTGGCATTGAGTCCAGTGGGCGAAGGCATGTAGACGGTAACGACACCTTCATCGGCCTGAGCTGCCGAAAAGGGACTCGCGAAAAGAACGGCTGCAGAAACGGCTGCGGCTAAAAGATTTTTGGACATATTCAGTACCTTCCTGAAAAATGAATGCGTTTGAAGTCAGCCGCCGACGGTGACAATTCCGGCAGGATTAACGGCAATTTGAATCTGTGAACCAATGGTTTGCGGCGCGCTGTGGGCGAGCCGCCAGTGTTTGTCACCAACACTCACATCAATAAGCCAGCGGCCCCCGATGTATTCCGTTTGTTCGACGCGAGCGGTGAAAATGAGAGAATGGTTAGACGATGAATTCGCTTTTAAATCAATGATTTCTGCGAACTCCGGACGAAACATGCGTTGATCATCAATGAAGTTGGATTGCCCGACAAACTCCGCTGCGAAGCGAGTGGCCGGATGGGTGTAAATGTCGATAGGCGACCCGGCTTGTTCTAGAGCGCCGTGATTCAGCACGAGGATGCGGTCGCTCATGCTCATCGCTTCTTCCTGGTCATGCGTCACAAATATGGAGGTCATGGCCAGGGCACTGGTGATTCGTTTAATTTCGCTGCGCATGGTTTCACGCAGCTGAGCGTCAAGCGCAGAGAGCGGTTCGTCAAAGAGAACAATGTTGGGGCGTGAAACGATTGCGCGGGCAAAACCGACCCGCTGCTGCTGTCCGCCTGAGAGTTCCGAAACGCGCCGGCCGGCAAAGTCAGCCAGGCCGACAAGCGAAAGCGCGTCTGTCACTTTGGATTCCAAGTCGCTGAGATCTTTGCGTGCACGCAGAGGAAATGCAACGTTTTCGAAAACCGTCAGATGCGGCCAGAGCGCGAAATCTTGGAATACGAACCCGATATTGCGTTTCTCAGGGGGCAGATTGAGACCTAAATCTGCGCTGAAGACGGGCTTGCCGTCAAAGAGAATCTCTCCGGCATCAGGCGTTTCCAATCCTGCAATCATTCGCAGGAGCGTAGTCTTGCCGCACCCCGAGGGACCCAGGAGCGTAGTAAATGCACGGCTGCTGAATTCAATGGTGAGCGGCGGAATCACTGTTACGCCTTGGAAGGACTTCGTGATGCCGCGAAGCGCAATACTCATGTTCTGTTTCCAGTTTTCCAACCGCCATATTGGCGGAAGGATTTGAAAAGGAAAGAATTTCTAACCCTATGAGCTTGCGAGTCTATAAAGCATGCATCAAGTTTTAATGAAGCAATGATGACGATTTGATGACGCTGAGCGGTTTCGCTCTTTCACAATTAGTCCGTGCCGTGCGCAGTCAAAGAGGTGTAGGTTCTTTGCACCATGAATGTCATGACGGCGGTATGCAGTGTGCAGACCGAGGATTGCGATGAGGAGTTTTGGATGACGAAAGAGGTATTAAAAGTCGGGGAGCCAGCGCCGGATTTTGCGCTGAAGGATGACCACGGCTGCGTGCGCACGCTCAAGGATTTCCAAGGCAGGAAACTAATTCTTTATTTTTATCCGGAAGACGAAACGCCTGGATGCACCATCGAGGCTCAGGGATTTCGTGATCACCTTGAAGACTTTGCGCGAGCCGGATGGCAGGTGGTCGGCGTCTCCAACGACGATGTGGCGGCGCACTGCGGGTTCCGTGATCATCACACCCTGAATTTCCCGCTGCTCTGCGATGTGGACCGCACGCTTTCGAATGACTGCGCACTGATGTCCGAACAGGTAAAAGATGGAAAAACGCGCATCCGCATCAATCGATCAACGCTGTTGATCGATGAGAACGGACGGCTTCTCAAAGTGATGAGAGGCGTCGCTGCGCGTGAGCATGTTGCAGAGCTTTTGCAGATGCTTTGCAGCAAGTGAAAGAATTTGGTGTTACGGAGTTGGGGTGGTGAACCGCTCTCTCGGTAAATCTATGAGCACCCGGAAAACTTCTGTGTAATCCGGATCGGCAAAGTGGTGCTCAAAGGAAGAGTGAGATGGAATCCAAGTCATGCATGGATCCCAGCCCTCCCTGCGCGGCTTCTTCTTTAACCTGCTTTCGAGTTCTTAGAGGCTGCTGCCCATAGTGATGGCGCCTGGGAGGTCTGGGGCCGAAGCCTCTGCCTTAAAGCATGGAATGCCTGCTGCGTTTTTTGCCGCTTGTTTGTCTGTATATGTCGTTTGATTGTTGCGGCAGACATAAGAAAAAAGCTCCGCCAATCAAGATTGGAAGAGCTTTCATCTGCCTCACGCATAAGAAACAATGGCGGAGAAGGAGGCCGCCATACCTGTTAGGACAGCCTAAGGACGCTCGCAGGACAGAACGCGGCCAAACGCCGAAATTCCATTGAATCCTAAGCATTTTTGCCTTCGTCCGGAAAGCCTATCCCGGCCATCCGTCGGCCACTCAAGGCCACTCGCGGCCAAAGTGTGCCACACTAGTGGGGGACCCACTGGGGGACCCGATCAGGAGGCACGAGTGACCGAGGCAAAAACGAAGCGCATACAGCAGAGGGATGTCCCGACCCTTCCGGACGGGAAGTACTCCATCGGCGAGGGGCTGATCCTTCGCATCCAGGGCGGCCGCCGACGTTTCATCTTCCGCTATCAGCTGGCCGGCAAGAGGCGCGAGATCGGGCTGGGGAGCGCGTCGGACATCACGATCGCCCGCGCGAAGCAGATAGCGCTGCGCCTGCGGCAGGAGATCGCGGAGGGTCGTGACCCTCTCGAGACGCTCCGGAAGCAGGAGACTGAGAAGGCGGCGCGCACCTTCGACGAGGTTTTTCCGGAGGCGGTCGCGGCCACGGCGAGCGTGAGGCAGTGGAAAAACGCGAAGCACGCTGCGCAGTGGACCAGCACGCTGCGGACCTACGCCTCACCCGTGCTCGGCCAGATTCCTATCGACCAGATCACCCGGGACGACGTCCTGCGCGTCCTGCAGCCGATCTGGACGGAGAAGCCAGAGACGGCCTCCCGGCTCCGCGGACGGCTCGAGCGCGTCTTTTCCTACGCCATCTGGTGCGGTGAATACACACACTCGAACCCCGCGGCCTACAAGGACTGCCTGGACATGGTCTTGCCGTCGGTGTCGGCCATCACCGAGGTCAAGCATCAGACGGCGATGACGGTGGAGGAGGCGGCCGAGGTGGCCGAGAAGTTCTGGGCGAAGGGGGCGATCTCGCACCTGGCCGTGCTCTTCGGCCTGCTGACGGCGCTGCGCGCGCAGGAGTTCGTCCTCGCGCGGTGGGAGGAGATAGACCTGGCCGAGAAGACCTTCTCGGTGCCGAGGGAGCGGCAGAAGGTGGATCAAGGCGGCCCCTTCCGCGTGCCGCTGTCTGAGCAGGCGCTGGCCGTCCTTGAGAAAGTGGCCGTAGCCGACCCCGGCCGGACGGGCTTCATCTTTAAAAGCCCGACGAGCACCAAGACCGGCGCGATCAGCCTGGAGACACCGCGCGTCATCCTCTGCAAAAACCTCCCGCGCCCGGTGACCATGCACGGGTGCCGCTCGACCTTCCGGGACTGGGCTGAAGAGACCGGGGAGAATCACCGGGCGGCCGAGAAGTGCTTGATGCACGCGACGGGCAGTGCGGTCGAGCAGGCCTATCAGCGCAGCGACCTTCTTGACCGGCGGCGCGAAATCCTCCAGCGCTGGGCGGACACGATCCTGCCGATGGCCAAGATCGCATAAACTGGACGAAAAAAAGCCCCGCAGGCGGAGCAGTGGTGCTCGGCTTGCGGGGCTTTTTTTTTCGGCCTATGGGGCGAGCCGCGCGAAGCGGTCCTTCGGCATCGAGTTCTGGCGCTCGTGCTCCTTGATCCACGCCTCGATTTTTTTGCGGCTCCAGAGCGTTCGGCGTCCGGGAAAACGGTCGGGCTTCGGGAAGCCGCGCTCGGACATCCATCGGCGGATCGTGCGCGGCGAGCAGGCGAACTCGGCGAGGACTTCCGCCTGGGTCAGGTAGTTCTCAAACATCGTGCTTCTTCCTTCCTTACTCTGCGGGCTCCGCCGGGGCGAGGATGCGCGCCTCCCGCACCTCCGTCTTCTCCGCCGGCAACTCCGTGGACTCCCTCCTAAGGCAGTCCAGGATGAAGTTCCGGACGGCCGCGCAGGGCGTGGTGCCGCTCGTCCGGCAGAGCTTGTGGAACTCATAGAAATCGGGCGCGCTGATGCGCGAGGAGATGACGGCCGTGCCTTTATGTGCCTGGGTCATGATCTGGCCTCCATGATGGTCCGGAGTTCGTCGAAGTCCGCGGCCGCGCGCAGGACTTCCTTGTGCGCCTCGTAAGGCGAGAAGGAAAGGCCGGCCTGGCGGCGCTTCTCCTGGGCCTCGATGATCTCCGCTGCCTGAGTGCTGCGCGGCGAAGGCGTCCGAAGCATTCATCATTCCTCTTCCTCCTCTTCATCTTCTTCCGCCTCCTCCTGAGCTCGGTGCTCGTCGCAAAGCTCTTTGGCGCGGTACGCCATCTCGAGTATTTGCTTCTGCTTAGCGAGGAGGCGCTCTTCGACGTCCAGCGCCGGATCCGCAGTGAGCGTCTCCATAAGAATGTCGTACCCGTGCGCCTCGCGGGGGTACTTCCTGGCGCCCTGGAGCGCCGCGAGATCGGCCTTGAAGTAATCGGGGGACGCCGGGTCGGCCCAGTCGGGGCGCTCGATCTCGGTGCAGTAGAGCAGCGTTTCGAAGAGATCTTGCACAGGCTCGGGCTGCCGCATGATCATCGGCGGCAGCCAACCGGATCCATATTCCATAGTGTGCTCCTTAAAAGACGCCTGTCGCGTACCAGCGAAGCAAGCGAGCAAAGATGTAGGGGAGGCCGAAACCGGCCATCGCCGCAAGGGCGGCTGGGATGAGCGCTGCCATCTGGGCGCGGCGCTCGGAATCGCACCTCTCGGCGGGCGAGCCGCACAAGAGGTCAAGGAAGCGAGGCATACGACCTCCGATTAAAGAAAAAGCCCCGGCGTTTGGCCGGGGCTGTGGCGGGTCATCAGAAGGGCGCGTCCTCGATCGGCTGCGGAGGCGGAGCCTGGCGTGCGGCGTCAAAGCCGGAGTACCAGTCGTCCGCGGAGCTCGCGACGGGCTTGGCCTCAGTCGCGGCGGCGGCGCGCTTCGCCTTGGGCGCGGCCTTCGCGGGCTCAGGCGCGGGTGCGGGCGCTGGTTCCGGCTGCGGAGCGGGTGCCGGTTCCGGCAGGGGCTGCGGATCTGGGGCCGGTTCCGGCGCTGCCGGTGCTTCCTCGATCACGGGGGCGGCCGCCGTGCCCTTGTCGATGTACTCGGCGTCGAGCCAGTCCTGCTCAGTGAGCGTTTCTCCGCGGTCGGTGCGCTCGTCGATCTCGGTAGCGCGGACGGCCTCGATGCTGACCGGCAAGTACTTGAAAAGCCGCCTGATGACGGTCTTCTTGGCCATCGCGTCCCAGTCGCTCACCCAGGGGCCGCTCTTGCCGGCCTTCGAGCGCGACCGGACGGACTCGACCTCGGCGCGGCTCATGACCTCGAACTGCGCGCCTCCGTCCTTGAGGACTGCGACGGCATAGACATAGATGACGGGGCCGCGGTCGGCGCTGGGGGAAGGCGTGTGCCTGATGTCCGGGTGGAGGCCGAGCTCATAGTGGAAGTCGTCGGCCTCGTGCACGACATAGGCGCTGAGGCTGACGATCTGTCCGGAGCGGCGCGCCAGGTCGATCATTCCGCGGTAGCCGATGATGAGCTGGCAGGTCTTGCCGTAGGGAAGCAGGTAGCAGTGTCCGAGGGCGCTGCCGGGCTCCAGGCCGAGGGCGGCGCACTGAAGGACGGCTCCGAAAAGGCTCTGCTGGTCGCACCGCAGGAGCTCTGGGGTTTTCCTGAACTCGGTCATCACGATGCGGGTCAGCCGGTCGGCCGTCAAGGTCTTCGGCAAGGCCATCGCCATCTGGTTTTTGAAGGCCGGGCTCAGGAGCATGTTGATGATGGGATTCTTGCTGGTCATGCGCTTCTGGGGCGCGGCGGCCGGTGCCTGCTGCGCTGCGGGAGCGATGGCTCCGCGGAGCTTGTCAGTGGTGGACATAGTGAACGGTTCATTTGAGATGTTCGGTTTTACTTACGCGACGCGGAGGACGCGGAAGCTGGAGGGCTTGCAGTAGGCAGCGTAGGTCTCCGGGTCATCGGCTTTGAAGGCGGTCGAGTCGAAGCGCCGGGAGGTCTGAGCCTTGTAGGTCGCGGCCTTTTTGCCGGCGATGGTGATACCGGTGTCCGCGCCGATGGCGAGGATGATCTTGGAGGCGATGGCCTTCTCCTGCGCCTCGAGTTCCTTGATCTGCTCGCGAACGGTCTTGAGGTCGCCGACAAGGGCGGCTTCCTCGTTGGAGGCCTCGCGCATCGCGCCGCTGTCCTTGGCATAGAGCGCGCGCACGTCGGCGACGCTGATGGGCTCCGGCGGGACGTGCTTCTCGACGTGCTCGAGCCAGAAGGCGCGGACCTTCTCGCGGATCATGTCGAAGACGTCCGGGTCGCGGTCGACCTTGTAGATCCGGAAGTCCTGGCCGCCGATGAGGACTGCGACGTAGCAGACGGGCACCCCCAGGAGGCCCATGTACCACTGGATCTGCGTCTCGTAGTAAAGAGGGATTTCATGGTCGCTCACGACCTCGCCGGCCTTGATCTCTTCCTCCTGCGAAGGCCCCCAGCCGTCCGAGAGGCGGGCGGTTTTGCACTCGAGGATGGCCCCCTGGCCAGCGTAGCGGTCGATGTTGGCGATCTCCCAGTGCGCGGCCGGGTTCCGGTACATGCTCTCCTGCATCGTGCACTTGATGCCGGTGCGCTCGGAGAACTCATCGGCGATGGTGGCCTCGAGCTTGGTGCCGAAGTGCGCTGCCTGGCTGGTCAGCTCCTTCGGCGCCTCCCCGATCTTGTCGAGGTAAACGTCGTAAGGCGTGCGCCAGGGGCTGAGGCCGAGGATGGCGGCGACATCGCTGCCGCCGACGCCTTTCTGGCGCTCTTTCAGCCAATCAATGCGTGATGCAATCATGATGTGACTCCATAAATTTGGTTATCAACCAAATCAAAAATTGGTTCATAGCTTTTGACCCGTAAGCTTTTGCAGGAATTCGAGGCGCTCGCCGCCGTTGAAATACGACGTTTTCCGACCGTTCTGATCGATCACGATCACGTATGACGGAGTGGGTTTGCCTTCTCTATGAAGTTCGACGATCATTCGTCCGATCTGGGCGCCACGACTGTCGAAGCAGGTGATTTCGTGCCGTCCGCCGCACTGCACAACGTTGAAAGACGACGCGCAATTCATGAGGCGTCTTTCAGGAAGAAGCACGGGATCTTCTTCTTCGATCTCAGGAGTGGAGACGCATTTCGGCTTTTGCAAACCTTGCATCTCGCGTTTCACGTTCCGGACGTATTCAGGATTTACGCCCAGAGCGTGAGACAGCTCTATTACATTTAACTTGCCGTTTTTTATGCATTCCGCGGTTAGTTGGCGAAATGCTTTGGGGTATCTATTTGATGGTCCTCTAAGTGGAGCGGCCTGTCGGCGAATCTCCTCACTGATTTTTTTGTTCTGGCATCTGCTCTTAATTTCAGCATCGACCCTTCGCACATAAGTGGCTGATGCCCCTGTGACTCTGCTGATTACGAGTTGAGAAACCGAGAGCTTCAAAGCTTTTTCTACCAGAGCCCTGAATTCATCAGATCGCCGCAGCCTCCGTCCTTTATCAAAAGGCTCGATGTGACTGATCACCTCTTGCAAACGCTTTTCGTCCAGCTTCCCGTCAGGAGTTAGTCGAACCGCATCAGGCGGGATAACGTACTTAGTCGTGCGGATCGGAGCATTCTCGTCTGAAGCCCGTGCGGCCTGCGGCGAAAAAAGCGATTTAGGCGGCGACATAAGGCAGAGCTCGTGCAATCGCCGGCGGCAATGCGCGTCTCGCGACTTCTGCATCTTCTGCATCGTCGTCGGCGTGTTTGATCTTCCAGTAGTAAGCGGCAAGCGTGGTCGCGTACTGGAGGATTGCGGCGTGAACGGACTTGTAATCTCCGGACGCAGCTTCTACAGGCGTTGCCGCCTTGGCCATGTAGATGAATGTTGCTTGGAAGCCATCCATATCATCTTTCGCCGCTTTTTCAATTGGGTGCGATTCATCTTCCGCCACCAAAAAGGCAACGGTATCGATGAACTCAAATACCGGATGAGGGAATGTTTTTCCCAGAACCTGTGCAGTCGTAGTTTTTGTGTTCATTTTTGTGCTCGCAGTGCTTGAATCTTTTGAGTTGTCAACTGAGCGAATTCCTCTAAGAAGTCAGGCGGGATTGGCGTGTTGTTGAATGATCGAGAGCTCTCCGGTCTCGTCCTTAGACCAAGCGTGAGACTCGCGGAGCTTCTTGAAGATCTGAATGAGCTCCTTTTTGGTGCGCCTGATCATGCGGCGTCCTCAGCACGGTCGCGCTTGTTCTCCTCGTACTCGTACTGAGACCATTCCTTGCAGGCCCGGTCGGCCTTGTGCAGGATGCGGTCGATTACGTCGAAGAACTCCCCGCCCTTGGCGGCCTCGCGGTCGAACGCTTCGCGGAACCCCTCGACGTTGTACAGGGAGCGCTCGAGGACGCGGCGTGCGCGGGTCTCGCGGTCATGGCCGGAGAGGAGCGCCCACCACACCCCAAGTTCGTAGAGATCGCGGTAGAAGCCGCGGTAGAAGTCGATCTCGAGCTCAGCCGCGCCGGAAAGGCAGCGCGGAGTGAATTCGGTTTCGTTCATGATGAAGCCTCAGTTGGTAGCGAGGTATTTGAGGAGGTATGAGCCGCCGTAGATGACAAGGCACATCGTCGCGAAGAAGATGACCCCGCCGATGACGCCGATCATCTGGGCTTGATGCTCTCTGGCGAGCTCAGCCGGGGTGAAGCCCTTTGCCGGGGAACCCGTCAGCGCGTCGAGCAGGAATTCGGTGAGCCTCGTCATTTCCTTCCCCTCATCTGGTGAGCAAGCGCAGCACCCGCGGCGAAGGCAAACCCCTCGCGGTCTTCAATGCCTTCGTCGATGTCGAGGAGCTGCTGAAGGTGCCCGCGAAGAAGTGCCGTTATTTCCACGTCGGCCGTGTAGTTCGCGCGGTGAATGACGCTGCGGAAGCCCTTGCAGGCAAGCCACATGTCGGAGCTGTCGAACGTCCGGAAATCGACGGGCGCTTGATAGGTGCTCATTTCGTTCTCGCAAAAGAAAAGCCCCGGCGCTTTTCGGCGTCGAGGCTCTATGAGGTTGGGGCTCCTTCGGAGTAAGGTAGAGAAGTCCGGTGACAAGGACGTTCTTTAAACCAAACTCCGAAGGAGGAAAGATGTCTGTTCAGACAGAATTGGAAGATGCCATCATCAATCGGCAGGTAGTGCGCTTTGTCTACGATGGGCTTCAGCGCGAAGTTGAGCCCTTTTTGCTCGGCACCACCACCGCAGGGCGTCCCGCGCTGCGCGCTTACCAAACAGCAGGCGGTAGCAGGTCAGGCAAAGTGCCCGAGTGGCGCGTGTTTTTGCTCGACAAAATCGTTGGCCTAACCACATGCCAAAAGCAATTCTCCGGTGAGCGACCGCTCTACAACCCCGCTGACGAAGGTATGCAAACCATCGGCGTTCATATTTAGCCTGAGCGCCGCAGTTACACGGCCCCGGCGGAAGCGCGGGGTCGTTGTGAACTGCACAATCGCTGTCGTGTTGAATCATGGTGTTCTCCATTTAGATTCAAGTCTCCTCCCGGAGCGTGCCTTGCATGGGGGCGCGGCCCTTTTGGAATGAGGGCCGGTGGAGACGGCTTGAAGCTGGGCTCTCCGGAGAGAGCATGAAAAAGCCCCCGCTCCTTTCGGGGCGAGGGCTGATTGTTCGTGTCAGCGATTAGTGCCGATGCTTCGGGGGAAGACCGCGAAGTAGGTACAGGGCGAATGCCGCACCGATTACGCCGAAGATGGCTACTAGCGTCCATAAGTCCATGTTCATCGCTCCAAAAGGTATGTGAGTAAGAGGCTGACCGCCAAGAACCCCAGTCCAATCAACGCCCCTTGGAAGTTGTACTGGAAAAGCCCTAAGGCCAGACCTGCAACACCTACTTTCTCATAGATGTCGGCGATCCTTTTCACTAGAGCGCGTTTTTGATTGTCAGTAAGTGTCACGTCGTGTCCCCGTGTGTCTCTGCAATCCATTATACGAAAAGTCAACCTCAGACCACTCTTGAGAACAGGCTGAAGTTTTGTTCTTTGGCCTGCTCATGTCCGGTGCGATCAAGTTGGATCGCATCCCCACAACCAAAGCAGGTGAGGAGCTCGACTACTTTGATGAGGGCGACTATGAAGTCATGAACCCGCTGAATCACGATCTCGAGTTGCTGGCTGATCTCTATGAGAAATGCCGCCGGTTTGCGGCTCGCCGGGATGAACAGAAGTAAGTTGCCGTAAGGCTTCAACCTCATCGAAGAAGGCGCTCAGGGCTTCCTCGAACGCCTTTTTTTGATTTTCAACCTCTTCCCGCGTGATTGGAGCGAAGAAACTTACGCCTGCTCCCAAGATGCTTTTGCTTTGGCGGAACGGGGCAGAGCTAATCTCCTGCGCATAAGCACTTGCGGCAATCAGAAGCCAGCGCAATTCGTTTTCGGCCGCCTTGCGCCTTCCGGGAAGCGAAAGTTTGAAGTATCGCTTGGCGTCAATTTCCATCTCGTTCTCCTGTGAAAAGTCCTGTGAAAGCGTCCTCGTGAGAAGCCGCTTTCGTAGGCCTTTTTCCCCGGCGGGGTAGCGGCGTCCGCTAAGCCCGCTCGGGGATGTCTGGATGATCCGTGCCCGGCCGCTCTTACTCGGCCTCGCGTCGTGCTGGGGAAGGCTCTGCGCCTCGCGTCCATCCGGCTCCGGCTCTTCGCCGTCGCTTGCCCCACCCGGCTTCCGGCCGGGGGAGGGAGATTTGCTGACAACCATAGGTGGCTATCAACGGAACCAATAGTAGCGCACAAAAAGCAGATAAGCAACCCATGGTTGCCTATTGAGGGTGGCAAAAAGAAACAAAAGGTTGACATGGCGCAAATAAAAAAGCCCGCACTAGGCGGGCTGTCTGGGAGTGTCTGGCTGTGGACTATGCATCCTTGATTCCAACGGTGCGGATTACTCTGCCGATGACGCAAGCAGTGTCCATAACATCACGCGGAACGACTTGAGGCGGGTAGCGCGGATTGTCCGACAGAAGCGTAATTGACCGGTCATAGTTCATAGCTACGCGCTTCAGAAAGTAGGTGCCTTCAATCTGAAGCCAATAAATCCCGTCGCCACGAATCTCGCTTTGCTTTCTATCTACCAGGCAGTGATCGTATTTCGCAATCGTCGGCTCCATGCTGTCGCCCGTTGGGGAGACCATGCAGAACCGATCTTTTGTAATGCTCCCAACGACGCCCGGCGAAGCGAGCAGGAAAGAATCTGAGAATTCGACAGATCCGATGATTTCGCCGGTCTGAGCAAAAGCGCCGATCAGCGAGCAGCCGCCATAGGCGTCAAGCACCGGGACGATTGTCCACCCCTCACGATGAGTCTCAGTAAAGCTGTCTACGGGGTGGAAAGGCTTTTCGTCATCACCAGTCAGGGAAGCGACAGGGACGCCCAGAAAGCGCGCAAGGCGCTTGAGGTTCGCAAGCGTGGGCGGCGTGCCCGTCGTCCATTTCTGGACGGCCTGACGGCTTACGCCGAGTGCCGCAGCTACATCAGCTTGCGTTTTGTTCTGGGCCAACATGGCGGCCCGAATCGGATTCGTCGAATCAGTGCTCATAGCAATCTCCTTTTCAGAGTATTAACCACTAGTTGACGCGAAGCAAACAACTAAAGTTTGCTCACGTGCTATCATCTTCGTCAACTAGGAGTTGCTAATGTCAAATACGCCTATTTCTCCACATTCGAAACTCGTCGAAGAAGCTGTTCGAGCCGTTGGCTCCCGCGACAAGGTCGCGAAGCTTTACACCCCGCCTCTATCGCGACAGGCCATCTCGAAATGGATCAAGCGCGGCTACGTTCCGTCTGATCGCGTTCGGATCTTCGCGAAGGCTGCGGGCGTTCCCCGCAGTGTTCTCAACCCTGACTTCGCCGAATAAGGGGGAGTTATGGGCTGGAAAACGGCTGGACTTATCCGCGTGAGCGGGCTGACGGACGGCACTGACGTGGACGTTCTGGAAGCAATCGCGAGCTTCCTCAATGAGGAGGACGGTCGCTGCTTTCCGGCGCTCGAATCAGTCATGCTCGTCGCCAGAAAGTCCCGCAACATCGTTCGACAGTCCATCAAGGCCCTTTGCGAACAAGGTTTGCTTTCGTTCTCTGCAGAACCCGGAAAGGTTCGTAGCTACATCATTCATGTGCACAACCTTCCTGAGCCGAAATTGGAGTGCTTCAAAGAGTTCTTCAGAACAGAACTTGGCAAAAAGGGTACTCCGGTTCAGAAGTTGACCGGGTTCAGAAGTGAACCGGGTTCAGTTGTGAACGGGGAGGGGGTTCAGAAGTGCACCCCCACCGGGTTCAGAAGTGAACCGGGAGGGGGTTCAGAAGTGAACCCCGAACAGGGAATTAACAGGGAAAGGAACAGGGAAGTTAACAGTGCTTCTATGCGCACTTCCGGAACTTCGGCGGCTCTCGCCGCCGTCGCATCTGCGCAAGCGCAGACGCCCTATCCCGAAGACTTCGACCAGTCTCTTTTCGAGGAAGCGATGCTCGCGACACAAGACAGTGAGCAGGCTCCTGAGGCTCTCCCTGATCCCGACGCTGACTTGCCCCCAAAGAAGCAGCGGAGATCTCAGCAGCCGAGAGTGCCCTTTCCGGAAACGCTCCCTGATGACTGGGCAGAGGCAGCAAAGATCGCCAGACCGGACATAGATCCGCAGCGCGTCTTCCTCAAACTTCGAGCGCGCTACGCGCCCACAACTACAAAGAAAACCCTCGCGACTTGGAAGCGCGAGTTCATGAATTGGATCGGAAAGGAGTTCGCATATGACAACCGCTATCGGAGCAGCGCTCAAAAGCCTCAGCGGACGCTTGGCGCAACAGACACGCGAAGTCTCAACCACCGAAACTTCGGGAAGTGGGCGTCGCACGCCGTATGACACGCAGTGGGGTGAATGCCCGAAGCACGGCCGCTATAAGGCTTACTGGGTCGATGACGGCGGCACCTTCCACTTCGACACCTGTCCCGGCTGCCGCTGTCAGGCTGAGGTCGCCAGGTCGCTCGAGATTGCCATCCCTCCGCGCTTCCGCGGCGTCACCGTCGCTTCCTTCGAGTGCTTCTCCGAGCCGATGAAGCGCGCCAAGGAGTCCATCGTCGCCTGGGGGCGTGAGGCCGATGTCTCCATCGCACGCGGCCGCTCATTCATCTTCACGGGCGACGCTGGCACCGGCAAAACGCATATGGGCGCGGCGCTCGTCGCGCTTGCTCTCCGCTCGGCCTACACGGCCAAGATGCTCACGGCCTCCGAGCTCATCTCGTCCATCTGTCAGACCTACGACAAGGCTCCCGGCAGCGCTGAGCGCACGGCCTCGGTGAAGCAGGCGTACTTCGACCTTGACCTCCTCGTCATCGACGAGCTGGGGCGCTCGCCTGTCTCCGCTCACGGCGCAGACCTCCTTTTCGAGGTCATCAATCGGCGCTACGAGCAGTGCCGACCCACTGTGCTCATCAGCAATCTCCCGCTCGTGGCCGACGGAGACGGCCTTTCCATCACGTCCCTTATCGGCGACGCCGCTGTCTCCCGGCTTCTCGACGGCGGCAGGGTCATCGCCTTCGACTGGGAAGACTATCGCCGGCGCGAGAAAAAGGAGGCGGCCTGAGATGCGGTCAGCGCTTCTTCTTCCGAGCCAGAACGCGTTGGATCAGCCGGACGACCTTCATCATGAGGGAGCGACATGAGTGAGTGTCTTCGCTGCCGCAACTGCGCACCGCTCGAGCCGCTGCCGAAAGGCGATCCCCGACGGCTCCACCGCGGTCAGTGGGGGTTGCTCGCTCGCGGGCTCGTCGGGTGCTCAATTCCTGGCCCCAGCGGCTATCAGCGGTTCCGTTCTGTTGAGTCGAAAGACAAATGCCCGCTCTTCAAACCCGAAGAAGATGCCTCCCGTATCGAGGCCCGATACCGCACCGTGAAACTCCTCCGCGCGGCCTTCGCCGAGTGGATCGCCGAACACCGACAGAGAATCAAAAATGAAAAGAACGCTCGTTATTGAATTCCCGTGGCCTCCTCGCGGCTTGTCGCCGAATGCCCGCCTCAATCGCTACGCCAAAGCGACACTCTTCAAGAAGACCAAAGCGCTCGCCTATCAGCTCACCAGGGCGGCCGCCATCAAGGCTCATGCCCGCGTCACCCTCGCCGAAGGAAGCACGCTCAATCTCAAGCTCACCTGTCAGCCTCCGATCCTCCGTTACCGCGACGAAGACAACTTGATCGCTACCTGCAAGGCGCACTTTGACGGCATCTCACAGGCTGTCGGCGTCGATGACCACCTTTTTCACTTCAGGGAGCAGGAATGGCACAAGCCCAAAAAGCCCGGAAAGCTCACCGTAATTATCGACTGGGAGGAGAAGCCCAATGCCTAAAAGCGCCCTCCAGCCTACAGAGAAGCCTCAGCGACGCAAGTTCGATCATCGTGGAGCCGGAACAATTCGTCCTATTCCCCGACTTGCCAACGCCGGAACCCCCGATAAACCTGAAGTCCATCTGGGCATTGCGAATTTCCTCCCGCCTATCGCAGCTCAAATCCTCGTCGAGGCCGCAGACAAGGCAAGAGAGCTGCCCGAGATCGACCTTAAGCGCGCCAAAATCATCAGCACGGCAATCGAACGTGTCCGAAGAGGATGGCCGGAACACTTTCGTTAGGGTCAGGGTAGTGGCTACTGTCAACGACGACGGGCGCATCATCGGGGAAGATCACCCCAACGCCCGATACACGAATGAGGATGTCGAGCACGTGCAGGCCCTCCGCGCCGAGGGCTACACGTATGACCAGATCGCAAAGATCATGGATATGCCCGTTCGCACCGTCAGGGGCTATCTCGACGGCTCCCGGCGGTGTCAGTCAATCGCAGGATGGAAAAAGGTGAAACGATGGGAGAGAAGCTGAACGCCTTCAATCTGAACGCCAGACAGGAAGCGTTTGTTAACGCCTATTGTTCTGCCGGTTGCAAGGGCGCTGAGGAAGCCGCGAAGATCGCCGGTTACAGCGAGAAAACGGCCGCCTCTATAGGGTCTCGGCTGTTGAAAAATGTCAAAGTACAGCGCGCCATTGACGCGCTCCGAGTGCCCGCCAAAGAACAGTCCATTGCGGACGCCGCTTATGTCTTCAAGAACCTCATGCGAGTGATCGAGGTCGGCTCCGTCCTCTATCCGAAGCTCGCTTTCGACGGCGAGCAGGTTACTGACGATAAGGGCAGGCCCGTCTGGAAGATGACCGACGCCGGGGCCGTGAATGCCGCGCTCCGCACGCTCACGCAAGCTCTCGGCATCGGCAAGGAGAAGTCCGACAAGGATCAGACAATCCAGACGCTTGCGGAAACGCTGAAGGGGGTTCTGAAGGATGGCTGATTTCGACCTCAGCACGCCCGCAGGCATCGGGCAGGCCCTCGTGCATGTCGCCGGCAGGTGTTCCAAAGATCCTCTCAAGTTCGTGCAGCAGGCCTTCCCGTGGGGAAGAGATTCGCTCAGCGGCATGGAGGGGCCAGACGAGTGGCAGCGCGAACTCCTCAGCGAGATCGGACAGAAGCTTCAGGCCGGGGCCTCGGCCTCCGAGGTTATCCGCACTGCAGTAGCTTCCGGTCACGGCATCGGCAAGTCCGCAACTGTCGCCTGGCTCATCCTCTGGGCCATCTGCACTTTCCCGGACACTCGCGGCGTCATCACGGCCAACACCGATACTCAGCTCCGAACCAAGACTTGGGCTGAGCTTGCGAAGTGGTATCACCTCTGTATCTTCCGGGATTGGTTCGAATTCACGGCCACTTCCATCGCGTCGAAACAACCCGGCCACGAAAAGACATGGCGCATCGACGCCATCCCTTGGTCAGAGTCAAACCCCGAGGCCTTCGCCGGCCTGCACAACCAGGGCAAGCGCATTCTCGTGATCTTCGACGAAGCTTCGGCCATCGCGGATCAGATCTGGGAGGTGATCGAAGGTGCTTTGACCGACCGCGATACCCAAATCATCTGGTCTTGCTTCGGCAACCCCACTCGCAACACCGGCAGGTTCTTCGACTGCTTCAACCGCTATCGGCATCGCTGGTGGTGCCGTCACGTCGATAGCCGCACCGTCGCCATCAGCAATAAGGCGCTCCTCAAGTCATGGGAGGAAGACTATGGCGAGGATTCAGACTTCTTCAAGGTGCGCGTCCGCGGGATCTTCCCATCGACATCCTCGATGCAGTTCATCCCGCGAGACATCGTCCAGGCCGCGATGGACCGCCCGATGGGCGTTGTCAACTATGCGCAGACGGTAGCGATCATTGGCGTCGACGTGGCGCGCTTCGGCGATGACGCATCGGTCATCTGGACACGCTTCGCTTTGGACGGGCGCTCAATCGCAAAGCAGAAGTACCACGGCCTCGATGGGCATGACCTCGGCGCGAAGGTGGCAGAGCACTACAACCATCTGCGCAAGATGGACGTGCGCAAGATCGTCATCAATGTCGATACGGGAGGCGTTGGTGCTTCGCCAGTCGACTGGCTCCGACATAACGGGTATCCCGTCAATGCGGTCAACTTCGGTGCGGGCGCGGTCAACACGCAGCGCTACAAGAACCTGCGTGCAGAGATGTGGGGCCGCATGAAGGCATGGATTGCGCAGGGCGGCTGCTTGCCGCAGGACTCTGATCTTGAGACTGACCTGACCGGCGTCGAGTACGGCTACACGCCAACGAATCAAATCCTGCTCGAGAAGAAAGAGGACATGAAAAAGCGCGGCATGGCGTCGCCGGACAATGCCGATGCGTTGGCCCTCACGTTCGCGGTGCGCATGAATGAGTACATCGACAACCCGATGCCTCCGGCAAGCCGACGGCGCAATGAGATTAGGAGCCGTGATCCGTATCGGTAGTGCGCGTGTGACGTTGATGTTGATGGAGGATGGATGCGTTAAGGAGCATTCATCATGGCTATCAGTATCAGACGAATCACGTGCCGTGAGGCTTGGGACAATCCCGCATGGCCGAAGGTTCTCAAGGAGTACGGCGAGGACGTGCGATACCCGGATCTCGAGCCTGAGCCCGATTACGACTTGTACTTGTGGCTTGAGATTCGAGGAACGCTGCATATCATCGGCGCATTCGATGACGACAGGCTTGTCGGCGTTGCCAGCTATGTGACGACGAATCTTCCGCACTTCAAGGGTAAGAAGCTGGCGTCGTCCGAGTCCCTGTGGCTCGATCACGATTACCGCAAGCATGGCATCGGCCGCTCTCTCATTCAGGCTGCCGAACAGGCCGCGAAGGCTGATGGGTGCTACGGCTTCTACTGGGGAGTCAAGCGTGGGACTCGAGCTGAACAGCTTTTTGAGAAAGTCGCTACGCCAATGAACACCCTCTTTTGGAGGAAGCTATGAGCGCTCTGTCACTGGTATCTGATCTCCCGGCTTGCTCTCCCGAGGACCTTGACGAAACGATGAGAATGCGTGATGTCGTCGCCAAGATGCCGCAGTACGACTTCCCGACCGAGCACTTCTTTCACGGCGGCATGTACGTCAGAACGGTCAAGATGCCCGCCAGCTCTATTCTGTGCGGCGCAGTCATCAAGGTTCCGACGCTTGTCACTGTCGCCGGCGACTGCATCGTAAAGGTCGGTGAGGAAGCTCGAGAGATCGTTGGTTATGCAGTCCTGCGCGGTGCGCCGGGCCGTTCTCAAATCTTCATTGCAAGAGGCGAGACTTACATCACGATGTCCTTTCCCTCGAAGGCTAAGACGCTCGAAGAGGCAGAGGAAGAATTTACGGACGAATACGAAAAACTCATGTCTAGGAGGACTTCATGTCAGGTGGAACCGTAGGTGCTGTCATCGTTGGCGGCGCAATCGCAGCGGCAAGTGCGGCCGCGTCGGTCTATTCAAGCAACAAACAGGCGAAGGCTCAGGCTGCGGCGTCTCGCAAGGCAGAGGAGCAGGCTAAGGCTCAGGCAGCACAACAGCGCCAGCAACAGCGCAGACAGGAAGGACAGTCGGCGGACGTTGGTGCGATCCTTGATCAGAACGCTAATGCCGGTCTGTCTGGAGGCTCTACGCTTCTGACTGGTGCTGGCGGCGTCAAGGACAATCAGATGAGCCTTGGCGGTGGCGGCAATCTCTTGGGGTAAGCAATGAACGACAAGGACCTGCGTGAGCGTGTCCTTGGCAGATGGGAACGACTGAAAGCAGAACGCGAGCCGTATGTGCCGCAGTGGCTTGAGATCAGTCGCCACATCACACCTGCCTCGGGGCGCTTTCTAGAAACGAAGTCTCGCAAGAACGAGTCTCGAGATCGCTGGAACAAGATTTACGACAGTACGGCTGTTCGTGCCGCCAACATCTTGCAGGCCGGGCTCATGTCCGGCATGACGGACCCGTCGTCGCAGTGGTTCTCGCTGACGACTGGCTCCCCCGACCTCGATGAGTCGCACGCTGTGAAGGTCTGGCTCGATGATGTCCAGCGCATCATGGAGATGGCCTTCACTCAGACGAACATCTATCAGGCCCTGCAGCACACATGGCGAGAGGTCGGCGTCTTCGGCGTGGCGGCCTTCGTCATCGTCGAGGATCCCGTCTACAGCTTCGTGGCGCATCCTCTCGTGTGCGGTGAGTACTGCATCGGGTGTGACTTCAGGGGCCGCCCTGACACGCTCTATCGTCGCTTCACGATGACGGCGGGTCAGCTCGTCTCTCGTTACGGGCGGGACCGCGTGTCTCGCGACGTTCTGGCCAACTACGACGAGGGTAAGGTAGATGAGCCCTTCGTCTGCATTCACGCCATTGAGCCGCGCTTCGACCGTGATCCTAGCAAGCTCGACAACCGAAACATGCCGTGGAGGTCTGTCGTCATTCAGGTCGATCATGATGAGGACGCGTCGGGCGTCCTTGACGAGTCTGGCTACCGTGATTTCCCTGCCGTCGTCGGAAGGTGGGGCGCATCAGCCTCTGATGTCTACTCGGAGGAAGCTCCGGGCATGATGGCAATCGGTGATGCGCTTCAACTCAATCACCATCAGGTGCAGAAGGGCAATGCGGTCGACTACATGGTCAATCCGCCGCTCATCATGCCTGCAGACGCTCGAGACAATGAGGTCGACTTCCTGCCTGGTGGGCGCTCCTACATCGACAATCCGGGCGCGGGCAATCAGGTGCAGCCTGCCTTCGCGGTGAACCTGCCGCTCGGAGACCTGCGCGAAGACATCGCCGACGTTCGAAGTCGCATCAATTCGGCCTTCAATGTCGATCTCTTCATGATGATTGCGAATGCCGGTCACGGGCAGATGACTGCTACCGAAGTGGCCGAGCGTCACGAGGAAAAGCTGATGATGCTCGGGCCTGTGCTCTCTCGCCTCAACGAGGAGGTCTTGCGTCCGCTCATCGAGCGATGCTTTGACATCCTCGCGCGTCAGGGCCAGCTTCCGCCGCCTCCTGAAGAGCTCCGAGGACAGAAGCTGTCGGTCGAGTACACGTCCATGCTGGCGCGCTCTCAACGTGCGATTCGGGCCAACAGCCTCGATCAGTTCGTGAGTCGCGTCATGCAGGCGGCTCAGGTCAATCCGAACATCCTGCAGAAGCTCAATGCGTTCAATCTCGTTGACGAGTATGCGGACTATTTCTCTGTTGCTCCGTCCGTTGTCGTTCCAACCGATGAGGCGCAGGCGGCGATTGAACAGCAACAGCAGGCCCAGCAACAGCAGGCGCAGGCCGAACAGATGCAACAGTCTGCCGACGCTCTGGCGAAGCTCGGCCGCGTTCCGTCCGACGATTCCACGATGGCCGGTCAGGCCGTCAAGGGACTTGCGGCAATGGCACAACAGTAAGTGCGCGTGTGAAGTATGACGACTGACATCATGACACCTGAGCGCGATCCCTTCCGCAGGGAGGAGGTCGAGGCTCGAGAAGAGGAGAGGATCAGGCTTCAGAAGATTGCCAATGCGCTGAAGGCCGTACTGGCCACGCGCGACGGGCGCATCGTCCTGTGGCAGCTCCTTTCCGACACGGGCATCTACCGAAACAGCTTTGATCGTGACATTGCCGTGATGGCCTTCAATGAGGGCCAGCGCAATGTTGGGCTGAAGCTCCTTGATCGAATCATGTCGGTGGATGCGAATGCTTACAGGTTAATGCAGGACGAAGCGAATGGAAGCGACTGAACAGACTCCGACCGGCGGTGTGGGCACTGCGCCCGCTCCTGCCGCACAAGAGTCAGACACGAATGCCGGCACTTTGCTGACGTCTGCCGAAAGCAACGAGGGTAAGCAGCAGGCCGAGCCGCAGGAAGGTGGCAACGGTGAGGCTGGCGAAGCCGGTGCTGAAGGTCAGGCAGAAGGCGAAGAGGGTGCCGAGAAAGAGGAGGGCGAAGGAGAGAAGCAGGGCGCCCCCGAGAAGTACGAGGACTTCAAGATGCCTGAAGGTACCGAGCTCGATGCAGAAGTCAGCACGGCCTTCCAAGGCGTGGCGAAGGAGCTCAATCTCAGTCAGGATCAGGCCCAAGGCTTCCTTGACAAGATGGCCCCCGTGCTTCAGAAGCGCTCGGCCGAACGTATCGCAGAGATCTCGAACGAGTGGATGGAACAGTCGAAAGCCGACAAGGAGTTCGGCGGCCAGAAGCTCACGCAGTCGCTCTCTGACATCGCTCGCCTGCGCGACACCTTCGCGCGTAACGCTGACGGAAAGGTCGATGCGGACATTCAGGAGTTCCTAAGCTCCCCGATGGGAAACCACCCGGGCGCTTTGCGACTGCTGAGCCGCATCGGCAAGCATTTTGGCGAGGCGAAGTACCCCGGTGGCGGATCTGCCGAAGACGGACGATATACCGCCGAGCAGTTTTATCAAGACGCAATGAAAGGAGGCAAGTAAATGCCGAATGTTGTGACTGACTCGAATCCGATCACTCTGGCGGACTTCGAGGGTCTTTCCAGTGATAAGCCGGTACGCCAGCTTATCCATACGATCCGCGACTACAACGGTTTCTTTGATCAGGCCGTGATCCAGCGCGGCAATGACGGCTTCGGGGACCGAGGCAATGTCGTTACGTCCTATCCGGAAGGTCAGGTTCGCGCATTCAACGAGGGTTGGGATGCTGAACGAGTGACTGGTGCTGACGTGCGCTACGCAGCCGCCATGGTTCGGTCCCGTTCTGAGGTCGACAAGTCTCTTCTCGATACTCGCAAGGCGAATGAACGTGCGGCCTTCCGTCTCCGTACTGACGAAGGCTTCATGCGTGGCCTCTCCCGATCCGTGCTCAAGAAGGTGCTCTATGGCGACAGCAACCTCGAGACGCGCGACCCCAATGGCATTCTCAACATCGTCACGCTTCAGAACGAAGCGTTTGCCGATCGAATCATCGATGCCAAGGGTACGACCGAAAACAAGCAGACGGACATCCTTCTGATCAACTGGGATCCTGCTTCGACGTATCTTTTCTATCCGGAGAACGGTTCCAACGCTGGTCTCTCTGTGGAGAACATGGGCGAACAGTACGCGTTTGACGCCAACGGCAAGCGCTTCCGTGCAGAAATTACGGAATTTGCTTGGGATATTGGCGTTGCCATGTACGATCCGCAGCGCGTCGTCCGCATCGCCAACATCGACTCCACGAAGCTGACGAAGAAGAACACGACGGGTCCGGACCTTCTCGATCTGATGATCGATGCTCTTGAGCGCTTGCCCGACGAGCAGCAGGGCCGTGTCGCCTTCTACATGAACGACAACACCCGCAGCTTCCTCGCTCGCCAGATTCTGAACAAGGACAATGTCCTTCTGTCTCAGGATGAGGTTGCCGGCCGCAAGTGCATGACGTTCCGTGGTGTTCCGATTCATCGCCTTGGCACGGACATTCTGTCCAACAAGGGCGCTGTCCTGACGCTGTCCTGACGCTCTAAGGAGGAAACGGAAATGATGGACATCAAGCTCGCTTTCTGCGAAAAGACTGAGGCGAAGGCCAAGATCACGTCCAGCGTGATCGACTTCCTTCAGAAGGCTCCGACCACTGGGCTCAACGATCGACCGCTCTATGTTGTCTGCAAGTTCCCGACGGCGCTTGTCGGCACCTCTCTGGCTATCGCCATTGAAGATTCAGACGACAACAGCACCTTCGCTACTGTTCTTCAGACTGGCGCAATCGCTGTGGCTGACACCAAGGGTGGCATCGTCATTCCGATGCCGCTCAAGCACCGTCGCTATGTTCGCCTCGTTGCTACGCCGACCTCTATCACGGCCGGCACGATGACGGCTTATCTGAGCGACGTTGTTGAAGTCCCGACGACTTACAAGGTCGAGGGCATCGAGTTCCTGCCGGGCGCTGCCGCCTAAGCATGAACGGCTGAAAATTCTTCTTTCAGGAGGCGGGGCGCTCAAACGCTCCGCTTTTTTCTTATGGCTACTGCTGTTGACATCTGTAATCTTGCGCTCGGCATGCTTGGCGACTCTGGTGATGTGACGTCCATCATGCCGCCTGACGGTTCTCCTCTAGCCGGGCATTGCGCGAGGTGGTATCCACTTGCTCTGCGAAAACTCTTTGAAGAACATGACTGGAGCTTTGCCATTCGACGTTCTCGCGGCATCGAGCTATCTAATGTCGATAAGGACTTGTACGAGTGGAAGCATGCTTTTCTCCTCCCGTCTGATTGCGTCCGGCTGATGCGTGTTTCTGAAGTGGGAAAGCAGGATGCTCCGCTGGACTTCGAGGTCGAGCTGTATGAGGCAAACTCCGGCCGGGCCGTGTTCGTAGATGCCTCGAACGTTGTGCTGACGTATGTCTCCTACGTTGACACGGCGTCGGTGTTCCCGACGTACTTTGTGCAGGCCTTGACGCTGTTGCTGGCGTCCTATCTCGTCGGTCCCGTCAAGCGTGCTGACGGTGCGAGTGATGCGGCCACTCGCCTTTTGCAAATGTATGAGGCCGCTCTGTCTCGTGCAAAGACTGCCGACGCAAAGATGTCTATTCATCGTAGGACGGCTGATCGGCTTCCCGCCTCTATTCTTGCGAGGGTGATCTGATGGCTATTCGAAACTACCAGCGAGCGTTCAACGGAGGCGAGGTTTCGCCTTCAATGTATGCACGTATCGACGACGGGAAGTACCAGACAGGCATGGCACAGTGCAAGAACTTCCTTATCGAGCCGCAGGGACCTATCGTGATGCGACCTGGGTTCAAGTATGTCAACCATACAAAGCACGCGGGCAAGAAGGCCAGACTCATCCCGTTCAACTTTTCGATCTCGCAGACAATGGTTCTCGAGTTCGGAGAGAAGTATGTGCGTTTCCATACGCAGGGGCAGACCGTTCTGGGTGCTAACGGGCAGCCTTACGAGATTGCAACGCCGTACCTTGAGGCAGATCTCTTTGAGATTCATTACGTTCAGTCGGCTGACGTGATGACATTGGTGCATCCCAACTACCCGCCGAAGGAGTTGCGCCGCTACGGTGCAACTGACTGGCGTCTGGTTGACATCAGGTTTGGATCGTCCTTGTCTGCTCCTACCGGCCTGTCTGCGTCTCAGACAATCAACCAGGAAGTGAAAAATCCGACTGACTACAAGAGAACATACGCTGTGACGGCGTTGCTTGCGGATGGCACAGAGGAGTCGGTTCGCTCTTCTTCTGTGACGCTTGACTGCAATCCTTATGGAGACGGTTCGTACAACACGATCAGGTGGAATGCGGTGGCGGGTGCGGGTCTCTATCGCGTCTATCGAGATCAGGGCGGCGTATGGGCGTATGTAGGTCAGACTGATACGACACAGATTGTCGACGAGAACATTACGCCGGATGCGTCCATTACCCCGCCTATCTACGACACCGTTTTCAAGAACAATGACTACCCGGGTGCCGTTTCTTACTTCGAGCAGCGCAGGTGGTTCGGCGGCACTCGTGATCGACCGAACAACTTGTGGGCGACGCGGCCGGGCACTGAGGCCGACATGTCCTACTCCTTGCCTTCGCAATCTGATGATCGCATCGCTGTCCGAGTGGCGGCCCGTGAGGCGAACCGAATTCTGCACATCGTGCCTCTGTCTCAACTGATGCTCATGACTGGTGCTGCCGAGTGGCGTGTTTCACCTCTCAACTCAGACGCCATTACGCCAGAGTCGATGTCGGTTCGACCACAGTCATATGTGGGCGCGTCCAATGTGCAGCCGCTTGTCGTAGGCTCGAGCATGATCTATGGCGCGGGCCGTGGCGGGCATCTCCGTGAGCTCGGATACAACTACGAGGCTGGCGGCTACATCTCTGGCGATGTGTGTCTTCGCGCTCCTCACCTCTTCGACAACCTGACGATTGTTGATCTGGCCTACTCAAAAGCGCCGTCTCCCGTGGTCTGGGCAGTCTCCTCGTCAGGGAAGATGGTCGCGATGGCATACGTTCCCGAACAGCAGGTCGGCGGCTTTTCTACGATCGAGACAAAGGGATCAATTGAATCAGCTTGCGTCGTGGCCGAGGGAGACGAGGACATCGTCTACGTGGAAGTCATGCGAACTGTCAATGGGCAAGCTGTTCGTTTTGTCGAACGCATGAACGAACGTCAGTACAAGGATCTCAAGGAATGCGTCTACGTTGACTGTGCCGCCACATACCGTGGCGAGGCTAAGAAGGAGATCACGGGGCTCACGTGGCTCGAGGGTGAGACCGTCAGCATCCTTGCCGATGGTGCAGTCGAGCCTCAACAGGTCGTCAAGGACGGGAAGATCACGCTTACCTATCCTGCAGAGATCGTCCACGTCGGCCTTCCGTTCACGGCGGACATGAAGACGCTGCCAGTGGCGATGGCGCTTCAGGATGGCTCCTACGGGTCCGGCCACAAGAAGAACGTTCGCGAGGTCTTCTTCCGAGTGGTCAATTCGTCAGGCACTCAGGCGGGTCCGTCGTTCGACAAGCTCTCTGAATACCCGTCTCGTTCGACGGAGTTCGCTGGCAACGTGCCCGAGCCAATAACCGACGAGATCGGCTTCCAGATTCAGCCGCAGTGGTCTCAGAGCGGGCAAGTCTGCGTTCGGCAGAAATACCCGTTGCCACTGAGGATCGTGAGCATGACAACGGTTCTCGAGCTCTCGTGATCGTGCGCGTGTAGGTAGATAGACCCTCTAAGGTGTAGGCATCTTAGAGGGTTTTTCTATGGCTACAAACTCGGCTCAATTCGGATACGGGATGCTCATCGCGCAGGGCATCGCAAACACCATTACAGCGCTAGGGTCATTCGGGATTTCCAAACATTCGAATGCGGCCGCGCAGGCTCAGGCCAATATCGCCCGCATCAATGCACAGATGATGGAACGCCAGTATCAAGCAACTTTGCGAGCGTCCGAGAAGGCGATTGTGTCAAAAACGATGGCTGCTGGGCATGTCAAGTCTGCTCAGCGCGCGGCTCTTGCTGCCAACGGCATCGCAGTCGGCGAAGGTAGCGCTGCCGAAATGCAAGCGTCCACTGACATCGTCAAGGAGATGGACGTCAATCAGATTAAGTCGAACGCACTTGCTGAGGCCTGGGGCTACCGGTGGAAGGGCGTCGGCTACGAAGCTCAGGCGCTTCAGTCCGAGGCTCAGAAGGTCAACAAGTGGGACAAGTTCGGTACGACGCTGTTGGGCGGCGCATCTCAAGTTGCAAGCAACTACATGCTCATGAATGCTTCCGGGATGTTTGACACGAGCAAAAGCAGTGGTTGATGGGACTACCCGGACATTGCGTCCAGCTACAAGAAGACGATGATCGGAGGGTACTAAATGCCAATGGTTCCGACTTTTCAGGGCGGACTGCCCCAGGTGCAGGACTCGGGTAACTCTGGGTTCTCGCCTATCAGCGTGCCTCAGGATCGCACGGACTATGACGCCGTTATGAAGAAGGCGCTCATGCCTGTGCAGGAGTGGGCCAACTCTGCGGTCAAGGCGCTAGACGTTCAGCGCGCACGCGTCATCAAGGCCGAAAGCGACGATGCCGAGCGCGAGGTGATGAGTGCGATCGACGCGCATCTCAACAATCCAGAGACCGGCTATCTCACAAAGATGGGCCGCAATGCAATGGATGATTACCAGCCCGCAATGGAGGCGATGACTCGTGACGTCAACGCGATTGTCGGCAAGTTGTCTCCGCAAGCACGTGAGGCTGTACAGTCCCGTGTCTATGACCGCATGCAGTCTGCTCAAAGTCAGGCTCAGCGATGGAACGCAAGCCAGACGAGGCACTACCAGATGCAGTCGTCCTCGTCCAAGGTCGAGGCTTTGCAGGCGGACGCTGCGAATCACTATGCGGATCCCGAGTATCTCGCGAAGTCGTCGGCCTCTGTCGACATGGAGCTCGACTACCAGGCTCAACTGATGGGTTGGGACGCCGAGACCTTGGCAAACCAGAAGCGTGCGCACATGGATCAGCTGCAGGCGAATCGCTTTGCGACGTGGGCTCAGGATGATCCTGTTTCCGCGCTTGCCGGGCTGAAGGCAACAAAGGGCCTCTCTGCAGACATTGAAGGCAAGCTCGATACGTCTATCTGGCAGGCGGCGAAAGGACAGCTCGCTTTGCAGTTGGCAACGACGATGCCGGGTTTTGCTTCGAGAAAGGATCTTGCGGCGGCGGCTTTGAGCCCCAACACCAAAACGGGTATTCCGCTCGTCGATGAGCTGAAGCCCGCGCGCAAAGCAGAACTCTTTGCCTTGGCCAACTCGTACTCTGAGCGAGCGACTGCCGAGCGCAAGAACGGGCTTTCTGTCGAAATTAAGAACTCGATTGCCCGCTGTTCCGAGACGGGAGATGATCCCCAGATGCTCTCTGAGGACATGTTCGTTGAAGCCTACGGCAGTGAGGACGGCGCTCAGCGGTATCGCTCCTATCAGGCAGATGCGGCCGTAGCCGCGTGGGGCCACAACCTTGAGCGCATGCCGGATGCGGCCATTGTTGCGACGATCACGGCGGCCGCTCCTAAGCCTGGCTCGCCCGACTATGCCGAGCAGAAAGAAAACCGTGACCGGATGATTCAGGCCTATGCGAGGGTGAAAAAGCTCCGCGCTGATGATCCTATGCTCGCGGCCCTCGGCTCCGGAAGCTACGGCCTTAACGGGATCAACTGGGACACTGAGACCGGTCAGGGTCTGGCGCAGCGCGTCACTGCTTCCGAGCGCGTGGCCGAGGACTACGGCACTCCGCAGGCGCTTCTCACCAAGGATGAAGCGCAGGGCCTCAATGACCGTCTTTCAAAGATGTCGCCGGTCGAAGCCGGTGCATTCCTCCGAAAGCTCTCTGGCGGCATTGGGCAAGAAAACATGCTCACCCTTGCGAAGCAGTTGGACGGGAAGCAGGTCAATGGCGCGCTCTTCCTTGCTGATCCTCATCTCTCCGAATATGCCACTACTTACCTTCAGGGCCGGCAGGCTCTGGCGGAGAAGCAAGCCTCAGTGTCGTGGATCGAATCAGATCCCACCTTGGGCACAAAAGCTCAGTGGGAGCGGTTCAACGGACTCTACGGCGATCCGAAGTTGCGAGAAAACCTTATGGATGCCGTCGAGGGCGTCGCGGCCGGCATGGTTCTGAACAGCAAAGCGACGATGAGCGACGCTTTCGACAAGGCTTTCGAAGCGGTTGTAGGCGAGGTTGAGGATTACAACGGTCGAAAGATAGCGCTGAAGGACGGTGCGACGGTCTATGACGTTCGCCGCACTGTCGCTGGGATCCGCGAGCAGTACTCGAAAAAGCAGGGTGTCGTAGCGAGCACTCCGGGCGGCGTGCGATTCACCGGACCGGCTTTCGGCAAATACCTCCTGAATGCACAGCTCATACCCGCGCCAGAGACCAACGCTTTCTATGTCGCGGCAGGTGACGATTTGATTTACGACACTCACGGTAGGCCTTTCGTCATCTCGGTGGAGGCGTCCAAATGAGTTCATTCGATCAGTTCTACGGCTCGCCGCGAGGGCCGGTACAGCTTCCCCAGACGCCGCTCATCACCTTCGGCGAGGACGATTCGCCTAAGCAGATGGAAATGCCTTATCCAGGTGTTGAATCCGTCGTCGATAGCCGCTCCTGGTATTCCGGCATGGGTACTGCGCTTTTCAGCGGCATTGGCGGCGCGGCCTATGAAACGGGTTCTTCAGTGGCGACGGCCCTCAGCACGCTTCCACTTGATGATGATTGGAAGAAGGCACTTGAGGACAAGGCAGCTGAGTGGCGGCGCACCGCGCGGAACGAATTCGCGCCGGATCCGGTCACATCCTCGACGGCGGCTCAAGTGGTGTACGGGGCCTCGAAAGAGCTGACGAAAATCGGTATTGCGCTTCCTGCTGCCGCAGTTACGTCGGCTGTCGGCTCTCCGGCCGCAGGCGCTCTGGTCGTGGGCTCAATCTACGGCCTTAACGCCGGCATTCAGCAGTCGCAAGAACTGCAGGATCAGGGTGTAGACGCAAGAACCGCCAACGCGGCCGGCTTCTTTACTGCCTTGTCAGGCACTGCTGGCGTCATGATGCCGGCGGCTATGGGTTGGTCTCGTCTCTCAAGTGCGGTCATTGGCGCGGGCGCGAACGTCGCTGTCGGCATGAATGAGCGCGCGACGTTGAGGCAGGTGCTTGAGAAAGCGGACTACTCTCAGGCGGCTGAGCAGTTCGATCCGACAGATCCGCTTGCAGTGTCGATTGAGGCGCTGACTGGCGGTGTTTTCGGCGCGGCGGCCGGGCGTGTGCGCCTTGGCCCGGCAGAACCCAAGAGCGGCCCGACTGTTGAAGCGGCTGAAACCGTTGATCCGAAAGTCGTTGACGCCGCGAGAGTGCTAGAACAGATCAAGGCGAATAAAGAGAATCTGCCGGTTAATCCTCTCGACCACGTGGCCGTCACAAAGGGCTACGAGGCGCAGCAGATCGTGCAGGAGCAGATTCAGGCGAAAAAGCCCGTGCGCGTCCCGGCTGATGCCTACAACGCCGAGGAAGTTGATGCCATCAAGCGGGCTTCTGCGGAGCGCCTGCAGAAAGCGACGGCTGAAGGCGCGGTTGTCCTGCAGAATCGTGATCGCTCTACGAAAGCTTCCATCGTCCAGATGAATGGGATCGCCGGCAATCCGGACTACATGCGCCTTCGGCTGTCGAACGACTTCACTACGGGCGCTCCAGTTGTGGCTTATGCGGCGGACATTCCGGAAGCTCAGCGGGGCGCTGAAGACGTGGTTGTTGCGGCGGACGGGCGTCGCTTCCCGGTGCGCTATGCCGTCGTCGAGGCGGACGACGTACTTACGTCAAACAACATTGACGGGAGCGTAAATCCGGGCTACGGGAGTCCGGACAGCATCTCGGCGATCGCCGGCAACGGCCGATCTGTCGGCGTCAAGGAGGCCTACGTGCGCGGCACTGCCGACAAGTACCGTGCCGAGCTTGAGGCCGACAAGATGACGGGCATTGCCCCCTCAGTATTCAAAGATATGAGGCGGCCTATGCTCGTGCGCATCATGCGCGACGAAGACGTAACCGCAGACATTGGCGACATTACGAATCGCTCCGCGACGGCGCAGCTCTCTGCGACTGAGCAGGCTCTGACTGATGCTCAGCGCATTGACCTCAGCAAGCTCGAATTCGGGGATGACGGGACCCTTTCGCCGGAGTCCGTTCGGCAGTTCACGGCAATGCTTCCGGAAGAGGAACGCGCCCGTCTGGTAGACAGCAACGGCATTCCCACTCAAGATGCTGTGAAGCGCCTCGACAACGCAATCTTTCAGCAGGTCTATAAGAACATGGGCCTGACTGATCTCCTGAATACGACTGAGAAAACGGGCATTGCTCGTATGGTCTCGGCTTTCAGGCAGATGGCTCCGAGACTGCTTCAGCTTGAGGGTACGGGCGAGCTTGATTTCCGCCCTGCGCTTTCTGAAGTGCTGAGTGAGATTCAGGCTGCTCGTGCGTCCGGCGGGAAGTTGTCGCTCTCTGAACTTGCGCAACAGAACGCAATTGGGCGCACTCCTGAAGCACAAACGTTCCTCGACTTTCTGGCAAAGAACGAGACCGAGGGCGGCGGCGTTCGCGGCATTGTGGATGCCTTCACGTCTCTTGCGGAGTATGCCCGCAGTAATGCGGACAGCGCGGCTCAGGGCCCGAATATGTTCGGTGAGGTCTTCATGCCGACACGGCTCGACATCATGCGGGAGTTCGCTCGCGCAACTGGCGTGAAGATCAACGAAGGCGATTTTGTCCCCGTTAAAAAGCTTGAAGACGTGGTGCAAAAAGATCGTGTCACGAATTCGGCGAAGGCAGTTCAGCAAGCTGTTCGAGAAATGGCCGTTCCGCCAATTGAGCCCGCCCCAAAGATGGAGCTCATCACCGTAGCACGTGGCCCCGATGGTGTGGAGCATCGTGTCTGGGGCGTTAACGGGAATCCTGACTTGACGGTTCTTCCCGAAGGCATTGACGGTGTAAAGCCGCTGCCTGTGCGGTTGCAAGAGGGTACGTTATCGGGAGATCACATTCACAAGCATGAAGAGCAATTAAAGTCCGCCGGCTATACCTCAGTGTTGAATGCGATTTGGGATGCCACTCAGAATTACGACCAAATTTGGAAGGGCACCTTAAAAGACAAAGATACGCTCCGCCTGGCGCGCCATGTCGCTGTTGAAAATGATGGGAGAGTGGTGCGAGGAGTTCTTCAGGTGGAGTTTCAAGAAAAAGCGGGAGCCTACCGTGTGGGCAGTATTTTCTTGAGTAAAGATGCCGATTTCATGAGACACGGACAGTTGCTGTGGGACAGGAACCCTACCAGTCGTGGCCCTCTCTCGCCGGTGCGACCGACCTCAGAGCTGGCGTCCACCCGCGGCTTAACTCGGCCACAGCAACCATCCGATGAAACTATTGTCGGTCAAACAATCACCTCAGTCAACGACATTAAGCGAGGACTCGAGGCCGCAGCCAAGGCAAAGGATGATGCAGTCATCCGCGAGAGCATCAATGCGCTCCAGTCCGCTGAGGATTCGCAAAACCATCGGCTGGCTATGGCGGCATTAGATGCCAATCCCAACATGCGGATTCAGCTCGATGACGGAGACGGAGCGGCGGCTGCGGCAGAGTACCTGCAGAAAGAGCTCCAGAAGTCAGATCAGATGAGCAAGGAAGCGGATCAGTCGGTTCCCGTCGCGGTCGTTTGCGCGATATTGAATGGAGGCTTGAATGACAAATAATCAGCAGTTGGCTGAAAAAATGCGCATGAAAAAGGAGTGCATGGAGCGCATTGCGCTCTCTCTGGGGCGCGAAATCTCAGCCTCAGAAGCCTCCGACATTTTTGAGGGTATACGCGCCGGTATGGTTAAGGTACGACAGGCGGATCCCGACAAGTGGGCGACGATGACGCTTCAAGAGCGCGCCGATGCTGCGGGGAAGCTTTATCAAGCGTCCCTTAAGGCTGAGGCGGAAAAGATCAAGCAGCGCGCCTACCTCACCGTCATCAGACAAGATGCCATTAATCGCCGCGCGGAATACCACCGCCAGAGAGGCTATCGTGGCCTTGCCATCACGCAAGCGATTCTTGAGGATACGAATCGGAAGGTGCTCGCCACTCAAAATGAGTACGTGACCGCTTTTGCCGCAGAACTTGAGGGAAAGTTGCCGGGCTTCATGGGGCTCTTCGCCGATAAAAACTTTGAGCGCGCCGTAGTGCAGGAGATTTACGGCGTCGACACCGGCAGGCAGCTCGCGAAGCAGGTCGCTCAGCTCTTCACCAAAGTGAGCGAGCAGGAGCGGCTTCGCTACAACTCGGCCGGCGGCAACATGGGCAAAATCGATCACTACATGCCGCAGACGCATAACGTCGTCCGAATGGCGCACGCCGCTGACGTGATTCGCGGCTATGGGCGCTTGCATCAGCTCTACAACGACGTTGTGAACACGCTCGGGCCCAAGGTGAACAAGCACGACATTAACCAGGCGACATGGGTGGCTTACGTCGCGAATCTCCTTGATCGCGAAAAGTACCTCGACGCTAATGGGGACGTTATGGGCGACGCTGACTTTTATCAGATGCTTGCCCGCGTCTACGACACCATCATTACGTCTGGCGATCAGGATTTTGAGGTATCGACCGTAGCGGGCAATTCGACGCGAGCATTTGGCGGCAATTCCGCGTCGAGGGCGAATCGCGGCGACAATCACCGCGCCTTGCATTTCCGGGATGCTGATGCCTTCTTTGCGTATCAGCAGGCTTTCGGGCAGGGCGACGTGATCGGCACGATGCTCGGGCACATTCGCCGCACTGCGAAGGACATTGCGCTTTTGGAGGAGCTTGGGCCCAACCCGAACAACATGGTGCGCGGCATGATCCGCACGGGCAAGGCCGAAGCGAGCCAGGGACGGCTCATCCAGGGCATTTTGCGCGGGAAAGTCTCAGTCCATCTGGTCGATGCTTCGTGGGCCACTTTGAACGGCGACGCGAATCGAGTGATTCCGGGCCGTGAAATCTTTGCGTCCATCATGCAGGGCGCAAGAAACATGGAAGTGGTCGGCAAGTTGCAGTCCACGTTCATCTCGTCTTTGTCTGACCTCCCGACCTACTTCCTGTCGTCCGGCCTCTATAAAGTTCCGGCGCTCGATGCCGTGCAGTCGCTTTTCCTTTCTGCCTTCGGGAAACAGAATCGTGATCTGATGGTTAGAGCGGGTGTTATGGCGGATTCTCTTGCAAGTTCTATTACGCGGTGGGGAGAAAACAACCTGGGGCAAGGTTGGACGGGGATGCTCGCCAACGCAACGATGAAAGTAAGCCTCCTTGATTGGTGGACAAATTCCGTTCGACAGGCGTCCATGATGAACATGATGGGCGCGCTCTCCAAGATCACAAAGGTCCCTTGGGACAAATTGGACGGCTATACGAAAAACGCTCTTGAGCGTGCGGGCGTCGATGAGCGTATCTGGCGAATCTGGGGCGAAGCGAAGCACACGAAGCGCTTCGGCACCTCCTTCCTCACGACGCAGGACGTTCGCGAGATAGACATTCAGGCTATCCGCGACGGCAAGTTGCAAAAGCTACTCGCCGATAACGCGCTGACGCAAAGAGACATTGACCGCGCAGCCACTACCCTCATCTCTTTCCTCACGGATGAAAGCGGCATGGCGTCGCTCAATCCAGATCTCTTCACGCGCGGCATGGCGAATTTGGGCTACGAAAAGGGCACTGTCCGGGGCGAGGTGTGGCGAAGCTTCATGCTCTTCAAATCCTTCCCCATTGGCTTCATGCGTCGTCACCTTGAGCGAATGTCTGACCTTGCGACGACGCGCGGCAAGGCCGATGCCGCGAAGTACGCGGCAATGGTCATGACGACAACGACACTTGCGGGCGCAATGTCGGTACAGCTTAAGGAGCTTCTGGCGGGCCGCGATCCGCAGGATGAATCGACGGCCGATTTTTGGCTGCAGGCTATGTCCGTTGGCGGCGGAGCCGGCTTCCTCTCAGACGTGATCGTTTCTGGACTCAACGGCGAGAACGCCTACGGCTCTCCGAACTTCATCCGCTTTATGGGGCCGGTTTTCGGGACGGTTCTGGACACATTCGACGCCGGGAAGTCCTATCTGACCGAAGGTCTCTACAACAAAGACACGAAAGCCAACGCGAAGACGCTGCGCCTTCTGCGCGGGCACGCTCCTTTCGTGAATCTCTGGTACACGAAGGGTGTTTTCGATCGTGCAATTTACAACGACTTGATGGAGATGGCTTCTCCGGGTTATCTGGCCCGCGTCGAGAAGAACGCTATGAAGCAAAAGGGCGTTGGCTACTGGTGGGATCAAAGCCGCCTTGTGCCGCGTCGTGCGCCGGATTTCGACGTTGAGAAGCCGGAGCGGCCGGCGCGTTGATGCGCGTGATAGAGCGAGCGGCTTCGATGATGAGAGTGCGCTTTGGGATTGTCCGGAGCGCCTTTCGTCGAGGTTCGCGTGCTCTATCTCAAGTGGCTTTGTCTGATTCCCGTCAGTCTCGTAATGGCGATCGTTGGCCGCGTGCTTGCGCCGGTGCTCCCTTTCTTTGTGCAGGCTGACGGCTATTTGCCGCGTTGGCTCTGGTGGTTCCAGACGCCGGACAATCCCTGCGACGGGGATAAGGGGCATTGGGAGCGTTGGCCCGATACGTCCGCCTGGGGGACTTACAAACGCCGCGTGGCGTGGTTCCTCCGGAATGTCGCTTACGGGTTCGACATTGGCGTTTTGGGACAAAAGACCATTCCCGGCGATTGTCTCGACATGCAGGGGCAGGACGGCGTTTCGGATCAGCCTCGCGGCAAGAGCGGGTTTTGGGTCAAACGCGTCTATCGCGGCGAAAAGTTGGTTTGTTGGCACGCCTATCTCATCAGGCAGTGGAGCTTCTGGCCGGAAAAGTGCTTTCGCCTCTCGATGGGGTGGAAGCTTTTTAGCTTTGACGGCTCGAAAGAGGAAGTTCATCAGCTGACGAACTACTGCAACCCGTTCAAAAGTTTTGTTCAAAAGTGAGGAGGCCGTAGAAACCAAGATGAGACGGGGAACGGGACAGGGTTATTACTGGGGCAGGACGGAGATGGTTCCATCCAGAGCCCCAAGGGTCGTATCGCCTCCGCAAGACTAGTGCGCGTGTGTTCGCCCAATCATACGAAGATGGCTCCACTAAGGAGCCATTTTCTATGATCGAGTACGTCAAAAGATTAGCTGGACCGTTCACGTCAGAGGGACAGTCGAGATTGCCTTTCGGCTTTCTCATCTTTGAAAAGACTGACGTGTATGTCGCCACGGCTGATGATCCTGAAGCGCAGGCAAGAATTCTTGTGTATGGGCAGGATTATTCAGTCGAGATGAATTCTGATCAGGCCGCGACGCCGGGTGGCACGGTTGTCTTGACGACGCCGATTATCAAGGGGAACATCTTTGTCGTGGGGTCTGCCGTTGCCTACACGCAGAACATGCAGCTGACGAACTACTCGCGTTTTCCGCCGGAGATCATCAATGAGGCGATGGATCGAGTCGTTGTGCAGATCCAGCAGCTCGTCGAGCGTCTTGACCGCACTTTGTCAGTTCCGCCGACATCTGACAGTACGCCTGAACAGCTGATTGAGAAGCTTCTGTCCGCTCAGAACGATGCCCGTAGGTTCGCCGACGCGGCCGAGAAGTCTGCCGAAGAGGCGAAGAAGTCAGAAGAGAAGACGAAGGAGTACGCCGAAGCGGCTACCGTCATCGTCCCGTTCAAGGACGAGATCAAGACCGTGGCCGACAACATCGAGCCTGTGGTGGCGACAGGTACGGCTATTGAGGACGTGAAGACCGTTGCCGGCATCAAGCCTGAAGTGGTCGAGGTTGCGGGCAAGTCCTACGAAGTCACGAAGGTCGCAGAAAAAATCGCCGATGTCGTGACGGTGTCGAAGGGCATGCCATACGTTGAAACGGTCGCGACCGACCTCGTTGGCAAGGTTGTCGGTGATGGCGACTGGGACTGTGGCTCCACGACGGACGAGCTCATCGGAGACATCGAGGTTGTTGACGGCAACATCCACACGGTAGCGACAAACATCGCGGACGTAAACAAGGTAGCCGACGCTATTGATCGAGGAGACCTTGAGACGGCGGTGAATGCTGTCGAGACAACGACTGAAAACGTTCGGCTGTCTCAGGCGGCGCAGAAGAGTGCAGAGGCCGCCAATGCGTCCGCGCTCGAGGCGAGGGCCGGCGCTGATGCAAGTAATGCTCTCGCAAAGAAGTGGGCCACGCAGACGACGGCTCCGGTGGAGAGCGATCTCTATGGTGCGAAGTACTACGCCGAGAAGGCCGCGCAGTCTGAAAGCTCCACTGGAGGGCTCCTACAGGAGGTGAAGGACGCGACTGCGGCGGGTGTGAGGAGCGTCCGGTCGGAGGGCGGCACGCAGGTGACTGCTGTGCAGGACGCGGGCTCCACTGCTGTCAACCAGATCACGCAGGAAGGCTCCTCGCAGAAGTCCACCGTGGCGGCCGAAGGAACCAAGCAGGTCGGCTTGGTGGCGAGTGCGGGCACGACACAGGTTGCCGCCGTCAACGCGGCCGGCGCTACTCAAACGGCCAACGCAAAGGCGCAGGCCGATGCCGCAGCCAAGTCGGCTGCCGCAGCATCGAGCGCGCAGAAGGCGGCCGAGACTGCGAAGGCAGGAGCCGATACAGCCTCGACGACCGCAAAGGCATGGGCAAGCAAGACGGGGGCGGCTGTCGACGGCGGCCTCTACTCAGCGCTCCACTATGCAACGTATGCAGAGACGCAGGCGAAAAAGTCCGAGACCGCGGCAACCACTGCGACGAACAAGGCGATGGAGGCAGGCACGAAGGCCAGTGAGGCCGCAACGTCCGCTCAGGCCGCTGCACAGTCCGCCAAGGTAGCCGCGTTCGCAGTACGCCTGACATCGGCAAACATGAGTGCCAACGGCACGGCCGCGCTCGCCACGCTCACGCCTTCTACCAACGTGAAGGTCGGCGACACGGTGATTGATCCCGAAGGAGAGGTCTTCCAGATCGCGTCGCTCGCGGCAAGCACGTTCACGGTCGGGGCGAGGCTTGCAAACGTCCGGGGCCCGCAGGGGCCGAAGGGCGAAACCGGCGCAGCACTTGCGATCAAGGGCAGCTTTCCGTCCCTCGAAGAGCTGCAGGAGCAGCACCCGGCCGGAACGCTCGGCGACGCCTACATGGTCGGCTCGCGCCTCTACTCGTGGAGCGGGAGTGCGTGGGTCGACTGCGGCGACATCAAGGGACCGAAGGGCGACCAAGGCGAGCGAGGCGAGCGAGGCCCCGTCGGGCCTGCCGGCGCAACGACGTGGGCGGGCATCACGGGCAAGCCGACGTTAGGCGCACTGTCCGCCAAGGACAAGGTAACGATCGCCGACTTTGAGGGCGACATTGATTTAGGGAGCACGACGTAATGGCTACGAAACCGACGCGATTCGCCCAGATGGGCGATACGACAGAGAAAGTCAAGGTCTACACAGGCATTCCGAAACAGCTTGTGGTGGATACGTCCAAGTGGAAGATTCACCTGATGGACGGATCTACGCCCGGAGGCTTTGAGGTGGCTATGGTTGCCGATCTCACCGCGGGCCTCGCACAGAAGGTGGATACGTCCGAGTTTGAGACTGCTCTCAAGGAATTGATTGTCGAATTCGGCGGGCAGGTTCCCGCATAAGGAGGAAGCGTGAAAACGTTATCTGAAGTGAAGGCCGAGTATCTGAATGAGGCCATGGCCTCGCCTGTGGGCGGCTTTGTGGTGATGGATCGCAATGGCAAAGTGGCGGCGCACTCTAATAGTTCGTTTGTCCATTGCTTCGTTGATCCGCTCGATCTTGAGTGGGCTCGTGCCAATGGGTATGAGTGCAAGGACGAAGAGATTGATGGTCGTGTGCTGACGTGGGTGACTGCGAAGGAACGTCCGGGTGAACTCTTCCGCTCTGCTGATGGCGGTTACTACGCCGCCGCTTCTCTGCCCGAGAATGACGACACGTTTGTCACCGAGCGATATGCAGCCGAAGTTCGAGCCGAGCGCAATGCTCGCCTCTCTGACACGGACGACTACATCAAGATGCAGGACATGACGGTCAAGAAGTCTGCGAAGGCTACTCGTGAGGCTCTGACTGATGAGGAGCGTGCAGACGTGCTGGCGTATCGTGAGGCTCTTCGTGACCTGCCGACGGTCGCGGGCTTTCCTTTCGTCGAGTATCCGACGATTCCCGCTTGCATCGCATATGAGTGCGGCCAGAAGGCTGATGCTCGTGCCGCGCAGGCAACCATGTACAGGGGGTTCTGATGGCAACTGTGAAGGACTTGCTCAGGGCGGAGACGCTTCGGCTTGGTTCTGTTGCTCCTGTAGCAGGTGGTAATGCGGTCGACCTGATAGGGGTCGCAAAAGCAGGAACGGTTAAGTACGTGCTTCCTGAAACTGGCTACGTTGGCTTGTGTGCTCGTACTCCGCTGAATGTTTGGACGGGGCTTGAATGCAACGGTCTGGCTGCACAGAGTCGAAGCAATGCCGGCGAATCATTCTCGACTTTGTATATCTACGGAAGAAAGGGGGATAGCGTGAACATCACCGTAGAATCTACTGACGCGGTCGGTTGGCTGCGGTTCGTTAAAGCTATCGGGGGGGTTAACTGCCCTACTCTCTCAGCTATTTTCGAGAAAGGAGGTGGTCTATGCCTGCGCTTAAAGACTGCCTCCGAAACTTCGGTAAAGCAAGTAGCAGACTGGCTTTCCCATCTGCACAACGCACCGTCGTCATCGAGACTGTCGGCCCATCGACAGTCGAAGGGACTCACGAATACATCCTGCCCGCAGACGGCTATGTCACCATATGGGCTGAGGGCTCCACTAACATTACGGTGGAGCTCCGTATCGATTACTCCTTACAGCAGCTTTCATCGAACGCCGCCGCCTCGTGGGGGAAAGCGACGATATCTTGTACCCGTGGCCAGAAGCTTTACTACGCATTTTGGGGGGGCGGGTTCAAGCAAGGGGAGATCTACTTCGTTCCTTCTCTCGGTAGCCAGTAACAACGCTCGCATGGAGGTAGCGGCATGAGTATCAAGGATCAACTTCGTGCCGCTATCTTGAGCGGTGGTGCAACTGGCGCGTCTCCGAGCGGAGAGGCCGTCTCGATAAACTGCAAGGGCACGAAAGGCGAAAAAGTAGCATGCTATGGGGCGCGGTTGACCAACATAACAGTTGAGATGCTTAAGCTTGTAGGGGGGCTAAAAGCCCTGTGGCACAGCTCTTTTGGAGGGTTGTGCCATGCTTAAGAAACTGCTTAGCTCGTGTCTTGACGCCTATCGCGGATCGCACAAGAGCGTCGTCGCAGGGCGCTATATTGCAACAGATCTCTCCTTCCCGACGGGATATGAGCACGCCAATGCAAATAGTTACGTCCCTCCGAGCGACGGCGTGTTCGTTATTCAGTGTGAAACCGCTGAAGGCTACGCCTACTACAACCTCACGGTTCGACGAGATCAACTCGACTGTGGGTTCGTTAGTAGCTACGGGCAGACGTGGCCGTTTCTTGAGACTCCTTGCCGAAAGGGCGAAACGATTCACTGGTACGCATGGATTGATGGAGCCGCTCAGAACATTAAGGCGCACATCCGCTTTTACCCATACATCGGCTCTTAACGTTTGCTTCGGAGGTCTGGCATGAGCATCGAGACTGTGAAGAAGGACCTCCGAGAGATGATGAAGCTCACGAGGAAGCAGGTGTTGCCTAGCGCTGGGAAAATCGAATTTACACCTGTGATCGCTACCGAAGGCGATGATAGATGGGGTAGCTATGTGGCACCGTCCGATGGGTATCTTTGTATCTTCGGAGGAGAATTTTCGTCAATCGACATAGCATCTCCAAAAGGGCTTCAATCTACGGTATGGCGCACTGATAACAAGCAACAAATCGCAGGAGCATGGCTCATCGTCGAAGCGGGTGAATCAGTCCGCTATCATTTGTCCAAGGATTTGTCAGGCCGCCACGACCACAACGGTGTGTTCATCCCGCTCAAGGGTTCTGAATAGCCCATCTACAACCAATTCAACAACGACTCCCTCGGGCGAAAGCTCGGGGGAGTTTTTTGTGTGCGCGTGTGAGTTCTGATGTGCGAGATACTGGGTTTGCACGAGGGGAGGAAGCTCTTTTCGAGCCGACGCTTCGTGCAATTTGAATGGAGGATTTGCCATGGGTGAATTCGCAAGCAAGGGTGTCGCAGGAAGCGGCCTTGGACTCGGTATCGCCGGTACTGCTTTGGGGCTTCTCAACGCCAACGGGAACGGTGGCGGCCTTCTCGGCGGTCTGTTGGGCGGCGGTTGTCAGAACGCTCAGCTTGGCCAGGCGCTTAACGCTCTCGCCGAAAAGGACGCAAAGATCGCGGAACTGACGGCCATGCGCTACAGCGACAATCAGGACGCGGCAGTCTACAAGCAGACGCTTGCTGACAACAAGACGCTTCGAGACGAGATGTACGCCTACATCACGCCGATTGCGCAGGAGTCCGCGGCCAATCGCGAACGCGTGGCGGTGCTCGAAGCACAGCAGAAGTGCGAAGCTGAAAAGGCTCAGCTGCGCGAACAGATCATCACGCAGAAGATTGATCGCGTGGCATCCGATTGCGCCTGCGGTCTCAGCAACCTTTCGGCTGAAGTCGGTTCCATCAAGGCTCGCGTTAACGCCATCACGAAGGAAGTTGTGCCGTTCAGTGCAATCTGCCCGCAGCCGATGCCGCGTTATAACGAGTGGGTGAGTCCCGCAGGTGCGACGCAGGTAACGGTATCCAATCCGGCTCGCACGGCCACGGCTCAGTAACCAGTAGGAGCGCTAGATGTTCGTTGAAGTCAGCCATATCCCGACGATCGTTGCGGAGTTTGTCACCACCGTGGTCATGCCCAAGGCGCCTACGGGACTCATGAAGTTCGGCATCGGATTTGTCTCGCCTTATATTCGTGATGCCGTAGCGGCTCGCGTCGATCAGTACATGCCGACGCTCAAGATGCTCGGCATCGTGACGGAAGAAGGCAAGGTGGATCTGGACCGTGCAACCGCGGCCGCCTCCGCTGCGCTTGAGAAAGCCGGCGGCAAGGTGGAGCTTAGCGGCTACATCATGGACAAGGCGGACATCGACGCGCTCCTTGAAATCGCAAAGAAATTTGCGGTCGATTAAGGAGATTGCCATGGACGTGAAGGATATGCGCAAGATGCAGGGCGAGCGAACCGAAGAGGAGCTTCTGGCAAGGATCGATAAGATCCTTGACGATGCTCGCGACGGGCACTACGACCTGACATCCACCGACATCAATGACCTCTGCGAAGCGTGGGAGTGCATCAAGCACATCCGAACGGTTCTCGCAATGGATCGTTAACCACGCAGGGGACGATCCGCTCGTCCCCTCTTCTTTTTTCATGCTGACGACCCTGCAAAATTTCATCCCTCAAGGAGCGGAGAGAGTCATGATGACCGCAGGCGGTGTGCTGGGCGGCGCCTTGTCATTCGCCTTCGGTGATGTCGGACCGTTGCTTTGGTGGCTTGTCATCTTCACAACGGCGGACTTTTTCCTAGGCACCGGAGTTGCTTTACTGCAAGGCAAGTGGTCAAGCCACAAAAACTATTTGGGCGTACTGAAGAAGGCATTGATGTTCGCCATCGTGGCACTTGCCCACGGGCTTGATGAAGTCTTTGCGCCCGTCATCCATTTTCAAATCTTTCAAAGCATCACCATCTGCGCCTATGCCGCAGGTGAGTTCGGCTCAATCATTGAGACACTGGAGCGCGGAGGCCTTGGTGGCGCGGTCCCTCCGGTGCTGCGTAGGCTCGTCAAAACGCTCAATGAGCGCATTGAAGCTCGCGCCGAAGAAGAGCTGTCGAAACGCGGATTAACCGTAGAAAAAGAAAAAGACCATGATTGATGAGAAGCGTGCTTTTCGTGATTGGCCGGCGTCGTGTGCGACGCAGTTCATCGAAGATTTCGAAGGCCGGCGTCTGGTTGCTTATCGGTGTTCCGCCGGCGTGTGGACGATCGGCGTGGGCCATACCGGCCCTGAGGTTCATGAAGGTCTGACGATTTCCGATGCTCAGGCGGACGAGTGGCTTGCGTCAGACATCAGGAAAGTCGCAGATGACTTGTCTCGGTACATCAATCACGACGTGACGAAAGGACAGTACATTGCATTGATCTCATTGGCCTTCAACATCGGGGTCAGGGGACTCGTTGGCAAGTGCCCGAAGCTCATGCGTGCGCTGAACGAGGGAGAGTATGAGGCCGCTGCCGATGAGTTCCTCGACGTGACGAACGGGGGGCTTCCGGGGCTGGTCAAGAGGCGGGTGGCAGAGCGGGCGCTTTTCCTTGGGGAGGCGGCCTGAACCTAAGTTCCGCGAGCGCGAAGTTCTGAGGTCAGAAAAATGGAAAGCCGCTCGGAGGGCGAACTCCAGGCGGCTTCATGTAGCAACAATGAGCTGATTGCTATGGAAGATCTTACCAAAGCCGCCGCCTTTTTGGGCGCGGTATTCAGTCCTGTAATGGAGTGGTTCGTGTTGAAGAAAGACTCTGAACTCCCGTGGGTCATAAGGATTGCTCGCTGGGCGGGGCTTATTTTCGGCTCTGCCTGGTGCGGGATGGAATTGATTGAGAAAGCGCAGGGGCTTTTCTGATGTGCGGCGCTGACATTTTTCTGTTTGGCTTCCTGATCTTCGTCTTTTCGCAGCACGGGCTTGGCGAGTTTGTCGGCATGATGCTGATGATCCTGGGGGCGCTGAAATGAGTAGCGGCATCCATCCGGCCGGCGTGCTGGTTATCGCCGTGGCTGCCTTCTGGGGCGGCTATGAGTACGCAGCGGCGCTCTATGGCCGTGACATTGCTGACCTGCGGCGCGACTACGCGGAGAGGGCGGCCGCGCTTGAGGAGAAGTACCGTGAGAAAGAGAGGAGTGCAACGGCTGCGCTGGCTGCCGCGTGGGAGGAGCGCGACCGTGCGCTGGCTGAGTCTGCTGACCTGCGGTCTGATGCTGAGCGGGTGCGCAGCGAGGCCGACGCCGCCCGCCGTAAGTTGTCCCGAGCCGACGCCGGTGCCTGCGCACCTGAAAGAGAGCGCCTTGCCAGAGGCGCGAGCCTTGTCGGTCGATGTGCAGAGCTTCTTGAACGAGGCGCAGGCCTGGCTCAGCGAGTTGCGATAGACAAGGACGCGCTGGCGGCGCTGAAGTGAGGGGAGAGGATCATCTTAACGGCATTGTTAAAATGGTCTGGCGGCCTGGCCGAGCCGGCCTCTCAGCGAACAATTTCACCACTCGACGAAAATGCCCCGGGAGCTCATCCCGGGGCGGTGATTTTTTTCGTTCCGGCGGCCGGTGCGTTATCCTGAAAAGCAAAAAGCCCCGGGCGTGAGCCTGGGGCTATCTTTTGCACGATGGGGGACCGAATGGGGGACCCGAATCGCGAATCGCTTGTCTTGCCTACTGCCGCAAGCAACAATGGCGGAGAAGGAGGGATTCGAACCCTCGAGGCCCGCATTTTGGACCTGCACCCTTAGCAGGGGTGTGCATTCGACCTCTCTGCCACTTCTCCGCATCATTGTTCTGGATGCGCAGAGGCATGTAATCTGTGGTGCGCCAGGCAGGATTCGAACCCACGACCCTCTGGTTCGTAGCCAGATACTCTATCCAACTGAGCTACTGGCGCACTGAGAAGGGGAATTGTGCATTCGTTTTAGGGAAAGTGCAAGTGTTTTAATGATGTATGCCGTATTTGCGTGATGATTGTATAAGGTGAAAACACAAGTTGAAAAAGAAATAACTTGATGAAGACGCGCCTCGCAACAAGTAAAATAATGTGTTTCAATCGGGCGCACTTTCCCTTTCCGAAAGATGACGGAGACGATGGGCGCGTCGGTTCAACTCTCATCCCATTCGGCCGCCTTTGAAGCGCCCGACCACATCGGCATGACTCCACGATTAAGCCTTCGCAACATTACGAAGCGCTATCCGGGCATTACAGCAAACGATCATGTATCGCTTGATATTGCGCCCGGTGAGGTGCTCGCCATCCTCGGCGAGAACGGCGCGGGCAAGTCCACCTTGATGAAAATCATCTACGGTGCCGCCCGTCCAGACGAGGGCGAAATTTCTTTTGACGGGCATCCGCTCGGCGTTGAAACCCCGGCACAGGCGCGTGAACTCGGCATCGCAATGGTGCACCAGCATTTCGCGCTTTTCGATACGCTTTCGGTTACGGAAAATGTAGCGCTTGGTCTTTCGACTGGTATTTCCGCTGCAGAGATCGAACGTGAAATTCGCTCGCTCGGCGAAAAGTACGGTTTGGAGGTGGATCCCGCCTCGGTTGTGATGGAACTCTCCATGGGGGAGCGTCAGCGCGTTGAGATTCTTCGCGCGCTGATGACTAAGCCGAAGCTCCTCATTCTGGATGAGCCGACTTCCGTCCTCACGCCGCAGGCAGTGCGCAAGCTCTTCAAGACACTGCATCAGCTTTCGAGCGAGGGTGTCTCCATTCTCTTTATTTCACACAAGCTCGATGAAATTCGTGAGCTTGCAGACCGCTGCGTTGTGCTTCGCGCAGGCAAAGTTGTGGCGAGCGTTGATCCGAAGGCTGAAAGCGAGGAAAATCTCGCCCGCCTTATGATCGGCAATGATCCGCCGACGGTGCGCGAAGGCACGGCCAAGGCTGGTGAAGTGGTTTTTGAGATGCGTCATGTCAGCGCGCCCGGATCGACGCGCGTCTGCGGTATTGATGATGTATCGCTTGCCGTGCGTGCGGGTGAAATCGTTGGCATTGCCGGCATCTCGGGCAACGGTCAGGCTCGCTTTATGGCGGCAGCCTCAGGGGAGTATCTCTGCGAGGCCGATCGCGTTTTGCTTTTTAATTCGCCCGTCGGAGAGCTCGATACGCATGCCCGCCGTATTTCCGGACTGCGCTATGTGCCCGAGCAGCGTCTCGGCCATGCGGCCGTGCCGGAATTATCACTTACGGCCAATACCTATCTCACCGGCGACTCGCTGGTGCGCAGCGGCTTTATTCTTCGCGACCGCGCAAGAAGTTTTGCCAATCTCGTCATTGAGCGCTTTCACGTGAAGACGCCCAATGCTGAAAAAGCTGCCGGCAGTCTGTCGGGCGGCAATCTTCAGAAATTTATTATGGGACGTGAGATTCTCAATCGTCCTCGGGTTCTCTTGGTTCATCAGCCGACTTGGGGTGTCGACGTCGGTGCTGCTGCCGTTATCCGTAACAGCCTTATCCGACTGCGCGACGACGGCGCTGCGATCATCGTTGTCAGTGAAGAAATCGACGAACTCTTTGAGATCTCCGACCGTATTGCCGTGATGTACCGCGGAGCGCTGTCTCCGGCGGTGCCAAAGACCACGATTTCCATTGAGGAAGTCGGCCGCTGGATGTCCGGTCTCTGGCCAGACTCTCCTTTCACGCAGAAAACCTCGGAGGCGCACTGATCATGCTTCAGTTTCCGATTGCCATGACGCCGCGCACCGAGCCCGCTCGTGCACTGGCTTGGCTTTCTCCCGTGATTGCCTTTGCGCTCACGGTTTTTACGGGCTTTTGCCTTTTTGCCGCATTGGGTCAGGATCCCGTAAAGGCGCTGGGCGTCTTTTTTATCGCGCCGCTCGATTCGCTGCGCGGATGGACTGAAATCGCTGTCAAGATGACGCCGCTGCTGCTCTGCGCAGCGGGCCTTGTGGTCTGCTTCAAGGCCAACGTTTGGAATATCGGCGCCGAAGGTCAGCTGATCGCCGGCGCCATTACGGGCGGCGTGGTGGCGCTCGCTTGTGATCCGTCTTGGGGCCGTTGGTATGTCGTTCTTGTGATGCTCGCATCAGCCGCGGGCGGCGCGGTCTGGGGCGGATTCACGGCGCTTTTGCGTCACAGATTCCATGCGAACGAAATTCTCGTTTCTCTGATGCTGGTGTATGTCGCGCAGTTTCTGCTCGCTTGGTGCGTACAGGGACCAATGCGCGATCCCATGGGATTTGGTTTCCCTCAGACGAAGCTTTTTGAAGCAGGGGCGATGCTGCCGGTGCTCGAGGGAACTCGTCTCCATGCCGGTGCGCTGCTGGCGCTCTTTTCGGCGGTGGGCGTATGGCTCCTGATGGATCGAATGGCGCTCGGCTTTCAGTTCAAGGTCTCCGGCATGGCGCCCTTTGCGGCGCGCTATGCGGGCTACCATCCGGGCAAACTCATCTGGGCATCCATGCTCATTTGCGGGGCGCTTGCGGGTCTGGCCGGCGGCATCGAAGCCTCCGGTCCTCTCGGTCAGCTCACACCGACCATTTCTCCGGGGTATGGATTTGCGGCCATCATTGTGGCCTTCGTCGGGCGTCTCTCGCCGCTTGGCTGTATTCCTGCAGCCTTTGTCATGGCACTCTTTTATCTTGGCGGCGAATTGGCGCAGAGCCGTTTGGGGCTGCCGAGTTCGATCACGGGCGTGTATCAGGGACTCCTTCTCTTTTTCATTCTCGCTTGCGACACGATGATTTTTTACCGTCTCTCCTGGCGAGGCCTTTCGCCTGACGCGGGCAAGGAGGTTCGATAAATGTCGATTGCTGCCTCCATCATTGCCTCGACTTTAAATGCCGGCACGCCGCTCCTTATCGCAGCGGCAGGCATCGTGATTCATGAGAAGTCGGGTGTTCTCAATCTCGGCATTGAGGGCATCATGCTCATGGGTGCGGTCACGGGTTTTACCGTCACGCTTTCTACGGGTTCCTTTGCGCTTGGGTTCCTCGCCGGCGCGGGCGTCGGCATTCTGCTCGGACTCCTCTTTGCGTTTTTTACGCTCGGCATGCATGCCAACCAATATGCCGCTGGCCTTGCATTGTCGCTTTTCGGCGCGGGACTCTCGGCCTTTATCGGCAAGCCGCTCCAGGGACAGGCGCTCGCGGAGCGCAGTGTGTCGGGGATCCCCGGGCTCGAAAATATTCCATTCCTGGGTGAAGCTTTCTTTTCGCAGCACATCTTGGTGTACGGCGCCTGGGTGCTGATCGCTGCGGTTTGGTACTTCCTTTTCAGAACGCGTGCGGGTCTGGTGCTTCGCGCTGTCGGCGAGTCGCCGCAGTCCGCTTTTGCGCTGGGCTACCCGGTACTGCGCATCCGACTCTTTGCTGTGCTCTTCGGCGCGCTTTGCTCGGGTGTGGCGGGTGCTTATTTGTCGTTGGTTTATACGCCGCTCTGGGTCGAAGGCATGACGGCCGGCCGCGGGTGGATTGCATTGGCACTGGTGACTTTTGCAACCTGGCGGCCGCTGCGCGTGGTTGTCGGCGCTTACCTTTTCGGCGGCGTGACGATGCTGCAGTTCGCCTTCCAGGGGATGGGCATTTCCATTTCGCCGCAGTTCATGGCAATGACGCCTTATCTCGCGACGATTCTCGTGCTTGTGCTGATTTCCCGGAACCCCGCTTGGATTCGCCTCAACGTTCCTGCGTCGCTCGGCAAACCTTTTTCGCCTAAAGGCTGAGCACCTGCAGCGGGCTGACGCGCTGCCAAGAGTTCAGTTTTTTCGGGCAACAGTTTTTCTTAATTTCATTGTTCTCAAAAGGAGTCAACGAAGATGAACAAGCGCTTTGCTTTCAAGCTCGCATTCGCTGGTGCCGCCGCCTTGGCGCTCACGGCCTGCGGTGAGAAGACTGAACCGCCGAAGGCGGCTGAGCCCGCTAAGACCGCTGCCGCTCCGGCAGCTGCGAAGGAGCCTTTGAAAGTCGCTTTCATGTATGTGAGCCCGGCCAATGAAGAAGGCTGGTCTACTCAGCATGACATTGCCCGCCGCGCGGTTGAAGCGAAGTTCGGCGATAAGATCAAGGTGACAACCGTTGAGAATATTCCCGAAAATGCGGATGCCGAGCGCGTGCTGCGTGATTTGGCTCAGCAGGGCAATAAGCTCATCTTCGCCACTTCGTTTGGATACATGAACTCGGTTCTCAAGGTCGCCAAGGAATTCCCGGATGTGAAGTTTGAGCACGCTACGGGCTATAAGACTGCGCCCAACGTGGCCAACTATTCCGCGCGCTTTTATGAAGCCCGCTATCTTGCGGGCAAGCTCGCAGGTGCAACCACCAAGTCCAATATCCTCGGCTATGTTGCCGCGCTGCCGATTCCGGAAGTGCTTCAGGGCATCAATGCCTATACTCTCGGCGCTCAGAGCGTCAATCCCAACATTGAGGTCCGCGTTGTCTGGACCTCCGCTTGGTATGACCCGGGCAAGGAGTCCGATGCTGCCAAGTCGCTGATTGGTCAGGGTGCCGACGTTATTACGCATCACACCAATTCTTCAGCGGTAGCTTCGGCCTGCGAAGAAGCGAAGATCCCGGTGATTTCCTACAACACTTCGATGAAGCGCGCTGCGCCCACGATGCTGATCGGCGGCGTTATTCATATTTGGGATGAGTTCTATGCCGGCCGCATTCAGGCCGTCATGGACGGAACCTGGCAGCCCCAGTCCATCTGGGGCGGCGCGCCTGAACACATGATCGACCTCGTGGACATTAAGGCGACGGATGCCGTCAAGGCCGACATTAAGGCTGCATACGACAGGATGGCAGCCCGCGAGTTCCATCCGTTCACCGGTCCGGTTGTTGACAACACTGGCCGTCAGGTCTTGGCTGAAGGACAGAAGGCGACCGACGCCGATCTGCTCACGATGAACTGGCTCGCCAAAGGCGTGGCCGGCAAACTTCCGAGCGGAAGCTAATATTCATTGACGTTCATCGTTGGGACCGCATATTGAGATGCAGGTTCGGCTTTTCAGCCGAGTGCTCAGATATCGGTCCCAATTCATTGTTCGAATTTTTGTTTTTGGAGTTCTCCAATGATGCAGAAGCGTACTGCTTTGAAGTTGGTCCTGGCCGGCGCCGCTGCGGCGATGCTAGCGGGCTGCGGCGACAAAACCGAAGCGCCCAAAGAGGCTGCCGCACCGGAAAAGGCCGCTGCCGCTCCCGCCGATAAAGCTGCAGGTCCCTACAAAGTGGCTTTCGTCTATGTGAGTCCGGCGAGTGAGGAAGGCTGGTCGCGTCAGCACGACCTCGCCCGTATCGCGCTCGAAAAGGTTTATGGCGACAAAGTAAAGTTCACGACGGTGGAGAACATTCCCGCCGGAGCTGACAGCGAACGCGTGCTGCGCGACCTCGCGCAGCAGGGCAACAAGCTCATCTTTGCAACCTCGTTCGGCTACATGAACTCGGTTCTTAAGGTTGCCAAGGAGTTCCCGGACGTTAAGTTCGAGCATGCGACGGGCTATAAGACTGCCCCCAACGTGGCCAACTATTCGGCCCGCTTTTATGAAGCGCGTTATCTTGCCGGCAAACTCGCTGGTGCGATGACGAAGACGAACGTTTTGGGCTACGTCGCTGCCGTTCCGATTCCCGAAGTCCTCCAAGGCATCAATGCCTATACGCTTGGCGCTCAGAGCGTCAATCCCAATGTTGAAGTCCGCGTAGTCTGGACTTCGGCTTGGTACGATCCGGGCAAGGAATCCGATGCCGCCAAGACGCTCGTCGGTCAGAAGGCCGACGTGCTCACGCATCACACCGATTCGCCGGCCGTTGTCGCTGCCGGTGAAGATATGAAGGTCCCGGTGATCTCCTACAACACGTCTATGAAGCGCATTGCTCCGACAATGCTTTTGGGCGGCGTGGTTCAGAGCTGGGAGGAGTTCTACACCGGCCGAATCAATGCTGCGATGGACGGCACCTGGAAGTCCCAGTCGATCTGGGGCGGCATTCCCGAACACATGGTGAATCTGGTGGACATCCGCTCGGATGCGCCTCAGTCGGTGCAGGACGATATCCAGGCGGCCTACAACAAAATGGCTGCCCGCGAATTTTCACCCTTCACGGGGCCGATCGTGACGAACGAAGGCCAGACCGTGGTTGAGGCCGGCAAGACGGCTCCCGACGATGTGCTCCTCAATATGAACTGGCTCGTCAAAGGGGTCGTGGGCAAAGTTCCGACAATGAATTGATGCGGCAGAGCGAAGGCTTAGTGCTTTCGCGCTGACACATAGAAGATTCATCTCCGGCTGGATTCGTTCAGCCGGATTTTTTGTTCCCTTTTAAGACTCCAGCGCAGCTTCAAAAGCGCTCGGCGCTTTGATGAGCGCAGCCTGCTATGGCGCTAATTGATCGTTCCGATTCTGGCGCTTATATCTTGATCGGCGAAAACAGGGGTTAACCAGCCTGCCGGAAACCGTTAACTCAAACCCACCGTTAAGGTTAGGTTGAGTTAACGGCTTGGATGGGCTTAAACCTGAGCGGTTAACCCATAGTTGTATTTCGGCGTCAGGATCTGATGCTCGGATGTCGAAATATCTTCCTTTAGAAAAACAGCATCACGCAGGTAAAACAGGCAAGCATCGGAACTGCGGTGCGTTTGACGAGTTCGAGCGGGCTCACTTTGCACATGCCTGAGAGCAGAATCACCACGCCTGCCACGGGACTCATCGTGCGGCCGAGCTGAGCGGAGATGAGTGCCGTATTGCCGAGGTTGCTGATATTCATGCCGAGCTCTGCTGCATGTGGTGTTACGGCTTCATTAAAGGCAAAGGTGGCTGCGTCTCCGGAGCCCGTGAGAATTGCCATCAAAAATACGCCGGTACCGCCGCCGATTCGTGCGTACTCTCCTACAGTTTTAAGTCCGTCGATGAGTGCATCAACCAGACCGGCTTCTCGTAAACCGCCGGCGAAGACGCCTGCGGCAATGATGATGCCGAGCACATTGCCGTAGCCTTTGCCGGCGCCGATGAAGAATTCCGTCACGGCCTTTTGCGGATTGCAAAGCGTCACTGCCATTGTGTAAATGGCGCCGATCAGCATGGCATGAGCTACGCCCATTCTCAGCGTCGGCACGCAAGTGTTGCCGAGAAGAAGCAGGACCAACGGAACCAGCGGAGCTGCGGCCCAGAGCAGATTAAGATTTTTGATTTCTTCGCCCATGCCTTCAAACTCGGCGGTGCCGCCGCCGCTCTTATGATCCTTGAGAAACACTACTTCAATGATCGTGACAAGTACCGCACCGAGCAAAACCATGGCGCTGTACATCACAGAATGGGAAATGATGAAGCCCATCGGTTCCATACCTGCCATCCCCGAAATCATCACGGCGTGAGGATTGCCCGGATTAAAGCTTGAGCCAAACGTCCCTGCGAGGATGGCGGCGCCGGCACCAGCGGGACTGATGCCTGCTCGGATCATGACCGGAAGCAGTGTCGTCGCGACTGCTGCGGCACATCCTGCCGCAGACGGAATGGCCGCATTGATGACGGCCGTGACGAGGGTACAGGCGGGAATGAGGAAAATGCCGAGCGCCTTCATGGGACGTGTGAGGAGCTGCACAAGGTGCAAATCAACCTTGGTATAGGCTACGAGGAAAGCAAAACCCATCGACGAGCAGATTGACTGGATGAGGCCTGAATTGGTCATGCTCTTGGCGAATTGATTTAACCCCGCCATAGGATCGAGCGATATGCAGCAGAGAAAGAACCCGGCAGTGAGCAGAACCAGCCGCGTTTCGATTCGCTTAACGAGTGCAATGACCGTGAGTATGACGACGATAATCGCCGTCCAAAAGGTGAATGTTTCCATGTCGAACTCTGGATTAAGTGACGCAAAAGTGAAACGCTCAGCACAGATATGCTGAGCTGCGGCAGTTTCAGAACCAATGCTGCAAACCGGCGCGCAGCATCGTGCGCGTAAGGCCGCCCGTCGAGTCGCTCATCGACTTCATGTCGTCTTCGGCTTTGGAGTAAGACCAAACCGTAAAGACGCGAGTGACTTTGCTCAGTTTGTATTCCAGCCCGGCTGATCCGACATGGCGGGATCCTTCTAGTTTCTTTGAGGCTGAATCAGAGGTTGCCACCTGCTGCTCGCCGTCAAAGTACATGTAGGTGCCGAGCAGGCGAAGTGAGGAAGATATTTGCCACTGGAAGCCGGCAAGCGCACTCAACCCCTTGACGCCTTCTTCCTGAATGAGCTTCCCGCTGAAGCCATCCTGCGTATAAACCGTGCTGTTGGCGCTCCAGCCGGCAACGGAGCGCCAGCCTTTTTGGTACTGAAGCGCGGCGAAAAGCTTCCATTCGTCTGTTGCTTGATAGGACGCGCCGATGGTGTAGGCCTGAGCGTCTTCTGGGGCTCCCTTGAGCGTGAGGGTTTCCTTGGCGGCATTCGTGAGTGTGGTGCTCGAACGTGGTGTCCACTGCTGCGTAGCGCTGACAGAGACGAAGAGACGGTCGCCCTGATAGGCGAGCGCTCCGGACAACAGGCGATTGTTGAGTCGTTCGGAGGTGTTTTCCTGACCGGCGGTATTGAATGAATAGGTGAGACCCGCGCGGAATCCGGATAGTTTCGGACTGACCCAAGTCGCCATATTGCTCGAACGCGGATCATTGCCGAAAATCGTAGAAATCGAACTATCAGTGCCGTAGCCCGTTTCAAAGGGATCCATCCAGGCAAGACCCAGAGAATAGGGAGACATCGTTGAGCGAACGCTTCCCATGCGTCCAAAACCAATTTCACCGAAGGTTTTGCTGTTCAGAGCAAGAATAGAACGGCGGTCGAAAAGTGTGTTGGAAGTCGAGAGGGCACCGTCATCGGAGTTAAAACCACTCTCAAGGTAGCCGCGTACGGAAAGTTCACTGCTGAGATCCTCTTTGATCTTAAGACCCCACCGAGAACCTTCGTTAAGCATTTCAAGCTTGTTGCCGCTGTCGCTGCCGTTGACATGCATGTAGCGAATGGAAGTCTCGAGCTTTCCGTACACTTCTGTTTGTGCGGCCGAAACACTCTGCGGGAGAACGCCGCAGAGCACCAAGAGCGCGGAAGCGAGGGTAATGTGCGTGTACGCGGGAGTGTTGGACGTGGCCATTTGGATCTCCTAGTAGGGCTGAGTTTCTTGCTAAACAAAGGTTGAGGAAAACTTCGTCTGCTTTTTTGATAAAAATATATCGAGGAGATCTAGAAAAGAAAATATGCAAAATTCTTATTTATTTATTTATTTTATAAAAGTCTAATGATTACTCAATAATGGGTACATTATTTATATTAAAATATTATTAATATCAATAAGTTAAAGTAATTTATGGGAATTTTATAAATCAGTTAACTGTCTTTTGTATTGGAGGAATACCGTAGAGGTATTTAGCGTTAGATATTCGCATAATGCTAGACAACAGAGTAAAAATTTCTTTGTTTATGTTTTATTCAACAGAGGCATGAAATGATGAATGTCGACAATCGCTATACCGATGAAATGGTGGCTTTCCGCCGTTCTATTCACGAACATCCCGAGACGGGATGGACGGAATTCCGTACGACTTCGATCATCGTCAAGCGTTTGAAAGAATTGGGATTCGAAGTTCTCGAAGGGCTTCAAGCGGTCAACCCGGACTTCGTTATGGGACGCTATCCCGAAGAGGTCAAAGCGGCCAAAAAGCGTGCCCTTGAAGAAGGTGTGTCAGAGGCCGATCTTGATGCGATGCAGGGCTATACGGGGGCGATCGGCATTTGGCGCACTGGACGGCCCGGACCGGTGTCGGCGCTGCGGTTTGATATCGATGCGCTCTTCGTTCCGGAAACGAAGGATCCCAACCACATTCCAAACAAATGCGGATTCGCCTCAAAGCATCCTGGTCAGATGCATGCCTGCGGACATGATTGCCACACAGGGGTAGGTCTGGCGATTGCGCATTGGATCGCGGATCATTCCGATGAGCTGTGCGGAACGATTAAGCTTCTTTTCCAGCCGGCGGAGGAAGGCACGCGAGGCGCTATGGCCATGGCTCAGACGGGGGTCCTCGATGACGTTGATAACCTGATTGCTTCGCACATTGCCTGCACGCCCAGACTCGGTGAAGTTACGGTGACTGATCCGGGCTACAACGCAACGATTAAGTTTGACGTTCAGTTTGAAGGATTGCCGGCGCACTCGGTGGCAAATCCTCAGGATGGGCGCAATGCTCTGATGGCAGCTTGCCATACGGCTGTGATGATCGGCAGTCTTCCGCGGCATGGCGACGGGCTGACGACTGTGAGCTGCGGCAAAATCGTCGCGGGTGAAATGAGAAATGTCATTCCGGTTCATGCCTCCATGCAGATGGAAGTGAGAGGCGCATCGAATGAACTCTGCCAATATGTATTCGGGCAGGTCGAACGTGCCGTCAAGTCCTGCGCTGAAGCTTTCGACGTTAAATACAAAATCGTCAAAGTAGGCGAAGCATGGACCATGAATCCATCGCCCGAGCTTGCCGCCATTATTGAAAAGCATGCCGCAGAGGTGGTGGGGTCCGAGCACGTTTCTCATTACAGTGAAAAAAACGGCAGCGAGGATGCAACCATTCTGATGGCGCGCGTTCAGCAGCACGGCGGTCATGCAGCCCATTTTTATTACGGAGCGAATCACACAGGCAATCATCGTGCGGATTTTGACCCGGACGATGTGAAAAGCATGCCGGTGGGCTTCACGGTCCAAACGCTCATTCTGAAGGATCTCAACGGTATGTCAAAGCCGGTTTGATCCGATGCCGATCTGAAGCCCATTCCAAAACATGACGAGCGGCCGGGATTGCCTGGCCGCTTTGTGTTTTGTTGAATTCCGTGCGCTTCGGGTGAACCGCTCGCATGTCGCCCGATGGGATCGATAACTCAGACGACTTCATTCGCCTGAAGGGCTTGATGTGACTCAATTCCTGCAGGCATCACTTCAGGTAGCAGTGAAGGATAAGAGAGTAACCGCTGCGGTAGGATGCAGAGAATAAAAGGAGCTCCCCTCATGTCTCTCAATCAGTTTTTCCCCACCGTTCAACGCAGGGCGCTATACGAAGGCGTCAAAGACGAAATTACACGCCGTATTCATCAAGGGATGTGGGGCGCGGGCACCATGATTCCCAATGAGATTGAGCTGGCTAAACTTTTTCAGGTGAGTCAAGGCACTGTACGGCGCGCACTTCACGAATTGGTTGAGGCTGGGCTCTTGATACGACGTCAAGGCAAAGGCACCTTTGTGAATGACTACGGGCATAACCGTGCCTTCACCGATAAGCAGTTCGTCCGGGTGCGGCCCGATGCCAATGGTATCTGGCGCTGCCGCTCCCGCTTGGTTTTGTTTGAAGAGACCGCGGCAAGTCAGAAGACAGCAAGACTGCTTGGCATTGCGCCGAATTCACCGGTGATTCATATTCGTCGCGAACTGATGACATTCGCGGTCGGTGCGGTCAGAGAGACGAAGGAGTTGGTCGACGGATTTGACGAGCTTTTTCTTCCCAAGGATATTTTCCCCACACTTTCAGCAGATATGTTCTCAGAGGACATTCGCTCGCTCTACGGGTTCTATCAAAGGCGATGCGGCGTGACAGTGACGCGTGTGGAGGATATGGCTAAAGCGGCGCTTGTGAACCCGGAACAAGCCGCCGCGGCTGGCGTTTCGATGCCCTATCCGGCGATTCGTCTTCATCGTGTCTCCTATGCGGTGAACGACCGCGCTGTAGAACTGCGCTACCTCACGACGATAACCGAGCGTTGTCACTTCGTTTTCAACTGATGTTATGCCGTCGGTCGGATTGGTACGGCAGCAGAGGCTCCGGCGCCAGTCTTCAACTGACGGCAAATCCAAAGGGATCCGAGGCCTGCAAGGCAAACGATTTCCGCGGCTATATAGGCCTGCGAAAAATCCGATGCGCCGGAGAAGAGCTTGAGAAGCACGGGGCCGAGAATGCCGGCTGACGAGAAGCCTGCGGCCATGATGCCGTAATTGACACTGTTGTATTTGAGGCCGAAAGTTTCAACCGTGAGACTCGGAAAAACACCGACAAAACTGCCGTAGCAAACAGTGGTCAGAATGAGTCCCGCCAGAAAAGTCGTTACATCATCAGTTCCTGAGCAGAGGAGCAGCATAAGGCCGCTCATGGCAGCAAAAAGAGACACTCCCAGAGTCGGCAGACGGCCAATGCGGTCCGAAATTAAACCTCCCGAGACGCGTCCCAAAGTGTTCGCCACGGCAAGAGCGGAGACACAGCCAGCTGCGGCCTGAGCCGTGAGCCCGATTTGCTGCATAGAGATCATGACCGCAGACGGAATTAGCATTAAGGCGCCGGTACTTCCGCAGATAAAGAGCACGAGCATGGCGTAAAAGACGGGAGAGGCCAACATTTCCTTCCAATTTTTATCCTCCACCGGCAGAGTCGAGTGCGAAGCGGCAAGCGGGCGATCCCAGAATGCGGCGAGAGCCTGGGTTATTTCATGCGAAACGCCCGCGGACGTCGCTGCGCCCGAAAGGATGCCGGCTGCAGCAATAACGCTGCCGCAGACAAGACCGAAGATGAGGAGCGCGAAGGTAATGCCGAAATGTTCAATGAGGTTTGATGCAGCAATCGGCACACACATGGAGCTCAGTCCGTAGGACATAGTGACGAGTCCGCCCGCAAGTCCCTTGCGGTCCGGGAATAGCTTCATGGCGGTGCCAAGCGTGCTCACGTATGTAAGGCCCACGCCGAAGCCAAAGCAAAGTCCGTAAACCACTGAAAGCATGAGCAGGCTTTCGGCACATGAAGCCAACACAAGTCCCGCTCCAATCATCAGTCCGCCGACGGTCAGCACATATTTAGGTCCGAAACGGTCATTGAACCAGCCGCCCGAAATCATGGCAAAAGGATTGATGCCTGCCGCAACGCTGAAGATAAATGCAAGATCAGCGGCGCTCACAGATAGTTTTTGAGCCAGAGGATCCGAGAAGACGCTCCAGGAGTAGAGCGAACCGGCAAATAGATTGGCAAGGCAGAAAACTGCTAGCAAAAGCGTGCGGCGGGAAATCAGCATGACGATGGTTCATAAGAGCAGGGTTGACGTGCAAAACAGCACAAGATTCTCTAAAAATTTAGGGAAAAATAGAGACTTGTGCGTGCACTCCTGCAACTCAGTCACCTGATGTCTTTGCTTTTTTAGGAAGGAGAGGTTATGGGCGCTATACGCCTCGCAAGCGTGAAAAATTGTTCCGAAAGTGTCAGCAATGCTTCGCCGAATGAGGGCCAAAGCTTGACATCCTCTCCGCCCTCAATCTCTGGACCACCCACCCGCTGTCAAGCGGTCTACCGCTGTTTTTGATTCCGGAA